>Ga0123352_10006193_pt1 | contig 18254 bp, 12 predicted proteins | sample TergutLab28metaG_FD_89700 | JGI IMG/M metagenome (GOLD analysis project Ga0123352, IMG submission 89700) | Labiotermes labralis P1 segment gut microbial communities from Petit-Saut dam, French Guiana - Lab288 P1 | ecosystem: Host-associated > Arthropoda: Insects > Digestive system > Gut ... | reverse complement strand
TAAAAAATACGAATATAGGCATAGCGTTCAAGACTACAACAACATTGCACCATCTCATAAAACCCACAGCACCAACCCGGTTACAAGAACATGGAAAAAAGTGGAATACACAAAATTACGTGCAAGACCTGCCACAGAGCGTATGTCGGGCAGACAAGTCGAAACTTAAAATCAAGATTCCGGGAACACATACTGTACATTAAATTAACTGCAGACTTGAATATGGTAACATTGACGACACTATGACTCTTCTCAAGCAGATCAACACACCGACCGTTTTGCTTCCATATGAACAAATGTACATCCAGTCGTTCCACCATAATAATGAACTCATCCCCGAACAACATCTGAACGAGCATAATCCTATTTTTGACCTCCTTCATTCAAATACCACACGTCATAACCCACCTGACGCCTAACCCACAATCCCATGCATTCCAACCAGTCCTCTCTCAACCTGTGCACGAGACGGCCAACTATGGGGTAAACACGTTTTAACAACAGTCAAGTTGCATTTTCTGTAGAATCAACAATTAATGCAAAGTAAATAGACACCGCACAATCTTAATAATTAGATAAACACAAATTTTTTTGATAGGTAATATTAATAGACATGGTATTTTTAACAATTCTAACAGCCGGACAAACATAACCTTATAGATACATCAACTAATCAGAAATGTATACGATTTTATGACTAGATACACTAAGCAAACATAAATGTAAATAGACATAGTACCTTTCTGATAAGTTTAATAACTTGATAAACATAACCTCTACGTGGCATAACATGTTTATAGTAAGTAATACACAGTAATCACACCCGAAATATTCACACATAAATTTTACTACTATTTGCTCACATTTATAGAATTGTATTTTAGTAAATTTAGACCACTCATTTGTTTCAGTGTGATGATACCAGAGGCTGTGTAATGCAATTTTGACCTCCTGATGATGAGCACATGTCCTCGAAACATGTAGAGGCATGAAATAAACTTATTGTAAAACAAAAATTTTGTGCCTCAAGTTGGTTAATTACTGAGATAAATATACTGAGATGCACGGTCAGCAAAACGTCAAAATTTAAAAAAAATCTGTTAACTTGCTTGACGGATACAAGGAAACGTACACACATGGCCTTAAGTAAACAATGATTTATTGAAAGGATCTGAAAATTTGAAAGTCCAACAACCTTCGGAAGAAGTCTCCAACATCGAAGCCAAAGCCAACTGTGAGACAGGTGATATGACGAATGGAAAAACTGATTTATGGAATTATGTAAACTGTACTTTATAATAAATCGATCTGGATCAAATTCTAAGCTATGCAACAACTTTTACTTAAACTCTCCAATGTCGAATTATACAAAAATCAGCCCTACGGTCAGGCGCAGAAACTAAATTGCTAAAGGACAGACGAACAGCCAGTTATAACCTCCATATAACGGGTTCATATTTAGTTATAAAAAAACTCCCAAAAAATCAGTTACTTTAATCTGTTAAACCGGGACACCGATTTGTATGAAACTTGACATTTATGTAATTCTACAGCAAAAGATCCCGTATACCACTCCTAAACCGTACTGCTTAATTTCCTACAATCGGTAATATCAACATGGAGGACGTGCAAATTTATTCTCACATATTCACGGCTCATACAGTGAGCCACGCTTACTAGTTTTTGTGCCCCGTGTGCAGCAAATATGTAAACCCGTAAGTTACACTGTGCGAAAGCTGTCGCACATTTGTGTTTGACAGAAGTGACATGTAAACATTTGTTTTGTGCCTAGAACTGTACGCTCCTTAAAAGTGTTTATAAGAGTTGTAGCATAAAGTCGGACGTTTTCTTGAAGACCTTTCCGTTTCTATAGTCAAAAGGTTTGAATGGTTTATATTCTACGTAATGTTAAAATGTCCCCTACAAAAAAAAAAAGATATTGTTACTTCCTCAGCAATATCGAGGGTTTCTTACAAAGTAACTCAAACATACGTCGAACTTCAGGAACACCTCCTTCAAAATCTCGAAACCCGCTGCAACTCCAGTAACGCACTGCAAACAACAGTCGCCCCCCACTGCGGCGGCGATAGAACAACCTTCGACGTCGCTCGACGGTAATGAAACGTTTGTTAAATATTGCACTATTCTTACTACATTTGTTTTGTTGTCTTGGAAACAAAACCTAATGCCAAAATTCGGCAAATCATTCTACTAGACATTAAGCTTACTCCACTTAATTAGATCGTGAATATTCGCAGGCTCTGCCTTGCTATTTAATTAACACATTGACAAGCAACGTCATATATAGACAGCTTGGCCATATACGACTAGTACATAGAAGCTCAAATTTGTTCCATCTGATAAAAGCGTAAAGGTATATTTTTATTGTATCGTTTTTTGTATGGTTTTTGTGATGATATGCCTGAGAACGGCCTATGTACAGGCCGAAACATGTAGCGTATATGTAAGGGTAACCAAATGAATTAAAATAAACTTGTGTTACCTAACACCAAATAAGTGCGGTTTGTTTAGTGATAAACACAACAATATGGCTGCCAAAAAGATTGCATAAAGGTGCAGCTGTCCCTGTACATGCCACTAAATCATCCTACGTATAAGGGGGTAAGAAGGACAGTTCCACACACCCGTAACATTGGCACTACACGGCGCTCAGTGGTAAATTTCAAGCCCTGGCCGATGTTACCTCGGTACTCACGAACAGGAAGCTTTTTCCCACCAAACTAAGAAAACCCATGACTGTCAAATAAAGACCGTATAAAACGATTTCAACGTGGTTGTAGATTGGACGAGTTACATTTGAAGTTATAATTGTTTTTATTTGAAATACAGTCAGACTTGCACATAATGATATTCCACGTTACCCGACTTTCACTGTCATTTTAGAAATGTTTCCATTCAACGCGTAAGCATGTATACTTCGGTATGTGTGACAAAAATCGGAAGTCACAGCATCATGCTGCGTTCTTAAGGCACATTGCCGTGGATAATGTGCATCTCATTTTTTTCTTTCTTTCTTTCTTCCTTTGCGTGGTTCCTCTCTTTTTTCACCTTGCAAGTAAACCACAAAAGTCCTCTACTCAGCCGGATTTGGCTACATGCCACTTCTGACAGCAATGTTCCCTCTCAGATGCATGTCCAGAACATCAGTGCGGAATGGCATACTCATAAAGACTGTTCTCCATTACAATCTTGTTTTTCATTTCCAATGCAGCGTTCAACAGTTTTAATATATTCTACTGAAGGTACTTTCATACAGGCGTGTGTGCGTGAATAGACCTGTAGACCCTACGTAACAATATGGAGCAGAGTCCCTCTTGAGCAATTAGCAGATTCTCGGCTAGTGGAGAAATACGTCTCTTTCAATAGCACCCAAAGGTCCACTACCGTGTTCAAAAGAGCCCGCTATTTGTCACTATCCTGAGTCAGAAAAATCCAGTGCACGACATCCCATCCTACGTCTTTCCGATCCATTTTAATATTATCAACATCTACATCTAGATCTTCCAAGCGGTCTCTTTGCTTCATGTTTTCCCACCAAAACTTTGCATGTATGTATGTATGTATGTATGTACGTATGTATGAATGCACGTATTTATGTATGTACGTATGTATGTGTCTATGTATTATTATGTACGTAGCTATGTAGTATATGTATGATTGTATGTATGTGTGGATGTAGGTAGGTACGTACGTACGTGCGTATAAGTATGTATGCGTGTATGTATATATGTATACATGCTTGTGTGTATTTGTGTATGTATGTATGTAGGCCTATATACACATAAATATGTTTAACGACAAAGACATGTTTCCGATAGGTAAGGGCAAAGCAGTCCCAGTACAGGCCTATTCAGGCCCAAAGGGTTCCAGGAGGTTAAAGCTCCCAGACTTCAAGATTAATCAGGATATAAAAGTGGTAAGGTTGTCAGCCCTACGCACCCGGCCGCCTTTACCCCACTAAATATTCACGGTACTCATTTCTTCAGGAGACCGAGTCGACCTCAGGGCCATAGTGCGGCCGGAAGGATTATGTCACTGGGAAATTCCAATTATACTATCGGGAATCGAACCCGCGACCTTCCAGCTTGTAGCGCAATACCTGAACCAACTGCGCCATCGCGTGCCCCTATTTTCGATAGTTCATGTTAATTTATTTTTAAGTAAGTTTTACTGCATTATAAAGAAACGCTCGGGGGTACCTTCCAAAATGGAAAAACACATACCATGTTCCTTCAGTTAAATAAGCTTGGTCGGAAATGAGCATTCAGACGTTCGTCGTATAGCGCACATTGCCAATGAACTACGCGATATAGCAGCGTGTTAGTTAGGAATGGAAATGAGTTATATTTTTAGATAAGAGGGATGGTCTATGTAGGCATTAATCGTATTACGTGGGCCACTGATGATATTAACCACCTCAGCGCACAAGGGTAGAGAGCCATGCATGTTATGGAAGTCCAGGTATGTCTGACGACAGTTCGCCCCGTATTCACATACAGCCAGTACTACAAACAAGCACAACTACGATTCTCCCTCCCCCTCCTCCCCCCTCTCGCTCTCTCTGCTAAGAATAATTCTCTTCACCACAAACTCCGATATTCAAACAATAAAAAGTGTTCGTTTCAATCGCATTTGAAAAAACTTTTCCTGACAAAATAAAAAAATATGACTGATTTAAAAAAAAATAAACATCAGAATACATGCGTCCATATTACCAATCTTTTCACATTGTGAAACTTAGAACAACAGGAACCGCTAACACTGGAAGACAGAGTGCAGGCCTGTCTACCAGAAGAGATATTTGTGAGAAGCGAAGTAAATACGCAAGGAGGAATGTCATAATTCATAGTGTTCTGATTTCAACAACTTTACACACAGCAAACAGAACAAATGAAATGGGTATGTAGCAGGGATGACGAGAAGGAAAAGCACGGGAAATGAAGTAAAGGCAGTTTTGGTTTTCCAAAAAAAGGTAATGTTTGTAGCACTGAGAAATGGCGGAATTTCTCCAGCAGCTAAGCGACTAGTAGTTCTCAAAGATGGGATATATTCCATGGAGGTAGTTGTATTTAGAGGTATGTACTTAGGTCAAGTGACAATATGTTGATGTTGACGGTTGAGCGAAGGAATACTCAGACACCTGAAGCTCAATAAGATTAAAAAAAAACGCGACGAAGTAACCACAAGGCTCCGAAATTTTTGTATTATTTAGACCTACACATAAGTCTCCACGATATAAGATGCTTTACAACTGAATATATTTGTATATTATTCACTCACAGCAGACGTGTCTTGAAGACGATACTGATCGTCAGAAGGACCTTACATGTACATACTTTCGCCTATACGAGACTCAGCGTTTCACAGATGGCGCGAATATATGGCCTCGACACGCAGAATACATACGCCAATTACAAAACACTTCCCGTTGAATGTTCAATGAGTCTATTGCACTGGTGTGGTTATAAAGTGCAATACAATAAACACGTTTTGTCTGCAATTCTGGAAAGCAGATGGTGTTTTCCTTGCAAATCTTCGCCTTACTAACAATGAGAAACTTGCTTTTATTGTCTAGGATTGCGCAGAGGTAACTGACGGAGATGGATTATAGTTAGTGTTTCCCCTAAGAGATATAAAGGTATAAATGTGACACGGCTTTGCAGTAACCTATCTCAACACTCATGTGAAATATGACGACATTACAGCAAGCCCCTGATAAACGTGCTACACACATCTTTTATCAAGTCCGTAAGGTGTATTCTCCTAATGTATTACGGGCAGTAAGAACCCACACTGACGCATTGTGCAGTGAAAAATTGGAAGACTTATATGAGCAAAACAAAGTGAAAAAGTGTACAATAAATTCTAAGTATTTGTGTGTAGCTTTTTCTTACTCTTTCTTTTATTTTAGCTGAGGTGAAGTATGGCAAGAAAGTATTTCTGCTTACACTGTTCATACCATGAGGCTAGCTTCAGTAATAATACTTTATTATTATTATTATTATTATCATCATCATCATCATTATACAGGATAACCAATTTAATTACGTATTTAGACAGTCAAGCACACAAGCTGTTCACAAGCGTAGGTCGACGACATTTACTGCGATCTGTCACTCAAGCTGTTGATAAAATTCCACATTATTTCTTACTGAATAAGCTAGAGACTTTTGGACTTCCGCCAGGTATGTTACTTGGTTCCACAATTACATATCTTCTAGATCCACTTCTATCTGCGTATTAGAAAAGTTTTCTTCCCCATTTTATACATTTTCTGGTATGCCCCAATGTCCCATCCTGGGTCCCTTTTGTTAAAAATTTTTATTAAGGATACATACATATCAAAATACATTTTATTTTTTATCACTTACTAACAAAATGAATATTTGTCAGGAAGTAAAGTTAATGGAGGGATCAACAAATGACTGCGAATGCCTACAAACTGACATAAACGAGTGTGTGTGTGTGTGTGTGTGTGTGTGTGTGTGTGTGCGTGCGCGCGCGCGTGTGTGTGTGATACAGAAGTGTTTTGAACATCACACTGACCTCCCTATTCATCAAAGTAATGTTATTCATTGTAATCATAACGACGCACAGTATCAATTTTAATTATCATGCTGGACTTGTTTTAATTTTGGGTACCGAGTGTGTGAAATCTGAGCGTCATGATTGACAGTGCAGTGCATTATCACGTATACTTTAACGTACCAACTTGCAGAACAGCCGATCGCAGTGGCCGCGCGGTCTATGGGTTGGGTCTACGGCCGCTCGCTGTCGGGTTCGAATCCCGCTGGGGGCATGGACGTATGTCTCCTGTGAGTGTTGTGTGTTGTCAGGAAGAGGTCTCGGCGAAGGGCCGATCACTCTATAGAGGAATCTACCGAGTGTGTTGTGTCTAAGTGTGATCGTGGAACCTAACAGAGGAGGCCTAGGCCCACTAGGGCTGTAGAGCCATGAGGCGAGATAAAAAAGGTAAGAACCGTTCTTTTCATAACGTGTAATTTTTCCTCTCTGAATTGCCTTATGGTTCTGCACATCGTTTTAATTAGTCAAGGCTTCAGTGTGCCTCGGCCGCCTGGTCTACAATGATAGATTCCACTAAATTTAAAGACATGCGAAATACATTTGCAAATTTACGTTACGGTCGATATTTTCATATTTAAAGACACAATGTCACAGACATTTTTAGTCTTCGGGTTCACACTAAATCAGTCCAGGAATAATCTGGATGTAAAGTAGGCTAAGACTGCAGTGCACACATTATTCTGAATTCTCGGAGCAACCTCAAAATATCAGGCACCAGAAGGGTGATATGAAGCAAGTCCCATACTGAGGACCCACATATACCAGGCGCCAAGGCGACCTGGCGCCTGGGAACTGTGCACCCTTGCCTACGAAAGACTGCAAGGTCCAGTCCTTCGGCCACTTATGTTAACAGCATTTCCTAATTTACGTATTTATTTTAGAAGGACTACAGTTTCCTTTAACGACACTTTTCCTTCTTAAGTCATAATCCTAGCTGCCTGTTACGTTTTCTTTCTGATTATTATTTATTTTATTTATTATAAGTCTTAGAGTGTTTGTTTTTGCCAGCACTCTAAGAAACGAAATGAACCGAAGTGAACTGAATTCGAATGAGTGTACCTTAAGTATTATTTGTGGTTCATTTAACCACGCTGTCAGTATGACAGAACAACTCACGCTGAACAGCATATTCTTTCTTGAGAAACTAACTGTTGCTCAGCTAGTCAAGAAATTGCCAGTATTTTATTAAATCTAAAACTTCACTGCCGTGTTTACAACAACTAGTCACTTATGTCCATCCTAATCCAGCTTAATCCAGTCCATGCCCTCCCGTCTTGTTTATTTTAGATTCGTTTTAATATTATCCTCCCACGTACAACTAGGCTTCCATGTGTCCTCCTTTTTACACGTTTCCCTACTAAAACTCCCTATGCATTTATCTTCTCCTTTGTATGATCGGTTACATTAAGAACGCCCAGAATCCTACCCACCGCCTTCAGAGTCCTACGATATTTAGCTTGCTGTTAGAGGAATTAATAATGACCAAAGTTTAACTTTAATTAACCATCATACACTAAGCGGGTATCCATTTATTTATTTGTGTACCCCGTCAGCATAAATTCCCTGCTTTAGCACAAAATAATATTCAACTATCAGGCTGGGTCTGCACCACAGCATTCCTATGACGTCCCCACGGCAACAATAGCAGTCCGTTGGAATATTGCAGTCGGCTGCACACGACTACATAATCCGCTGAGGAGAGAAAAAGCAGGACACCGTACGTAGCTTACGGACAAAGTGCACCAAGTGGACGTACATGGGAAGGTCGTATCTGTGCGTCCACATGTTACCTCTCCGAAACTGCTCAAAAAATATCAATGAAATATGGTTCTGGAGCCTTTAAAATGTTCGAGATAATTTAATTTTGGTTAAAAAGCAGTCGATATAACCCCTAATCTAACTCCACGTAACACTGTCCTGTAGACACTAACACGCCCCCGCTAATGAAGAAATTCCCAGCGTTCTATTTAACCCGAAGTTTCACTGCGGTGCTCAAAACAGTCCGCTACTATAGCCCATCCTAAGCCACATTAATCCAGTACATACCTTCAACTTCTGTTTGTTTAAGATTCTGACTGCAGACCTATTCTCTTTGTCCCAAGCCGTCTCTTACATGCAGGTTTTCCTATTATAATTCGTATGAACATCTCTGCCATCCTCATCAGTCCTACTTTAAAGGTAAAACCAAATCAATGTTACTTTCTAAATCAAAGAGGCTCGTCGTAGAAAACAGTGGAATTCCAGCACAATAAAAATACAGATTTTATTAAAAGCCATAATTTTTATTTAAAACAAAGAATGGTTAACTAAATATACGCAAACTAATTTATGCCCCTGTGCAGTGTTATATCTGTAATACGATCAGTTTCCCAACTATAATAAACCTGTATCTTCAATAAATTAATGTCACAGGTCAATGAGATATGCGGTCCGGAACTTGCAAAATGGCCGTACTCCAGTAAAGCACACTTTGCAGCTCTTGTTTTGGGACTATGGTAGGATTTGGGTTAGGTGTGGGCCAATGCAAGTTCGAATTCGATGACGCATTCCAATCACATATACATTAAACCTGTGAGTCACTAACTTGTGCCTCGAATATTTTGACACTACAGTGCGGCATAGGCGAGTTACCAAAATCGCTTTCATATTTGAACGGATTGACATCGATATTTCTGCAGTGGAGGACAACTTCATCGATGCGGATAAATGAAAGTTGTGCTGCACTACACATGCGAAAGATACATCATTTCGCAGATTTTTTTTTTTTTTACTTAAGAGCCCATACCTTAACAAGCAACAACCTAAACAAAGGAATAAGAATAGGGAAACAAAGCCATCGTTTATCAACTCCAAACTCATCAAAATAGTTATCATCTTTCAGAGGCTCCCATAATACTTCGTGTTATTTAGACACAGAAACGAGTTTGGACTAGAGGTAAATGCTGATAAAACTAAGTACATGGTCATGTCTCGAAATCAGAATGCAAGATGACGTCACATTATAAAGACTGATAATAATTCCTTTGAAAGGGTGGAAGAGTTCAAATGTTTGGGGACAACCTTAAAAAATAAAAATTCTATTCAGGAAGAAATTAAGAGCAGAATGGACTCAGGGGATGCTTGCCATCATTCGGTGCAGAATCTTTTGTCTTCTAGTTTGCTATCCAATAATTTAAAGATTACGATATACAGAACCATAATTTTGCCTGTTTTGTATGGGTGTGAATCTCGGTCGCTCACATTGAGGGAGGAACGTGGCTGAGGGTGTTTGAGAATGGGGTCTTGAGGAGAATATTTAGGCCTAAGAGGGAAGAGGAAAAAAGGGAGTAGAGGGAACTACATAATGAGGAGCTTAATGATCTGTGCTCCTCACCCAATATTGTTCGGGTGATAAAATCGAGCAGAATGAGATAAGCGGGGCACGCAGCGCGTATGGGGGAGAGGAGAAGTGTATACAGGGTTTTGGTGGGGAAACTTTAGGGAAAGAGGCCATTTGAGAAACCCGGGCGTGGATAGGGGATAACGTTAAGATGGATCTTCACGAAGTGGGATGTGGGGGTAGGGATTGGAACGAGCTGGCTCAGGACAGGGACAGGTGGCAGGCACTTGTAAATGTGGTAATGAACTTTCGGGTTCCATAAAATGCGGGGAATTTCTTGACTAGCTGAGGACCGGTTAGCTTTTCAAGAAGGACTCTGCTCCTTGGAGGAAGTAAGTTAGACATATACAAACAAGTAACTGCAAATGTGCGGGAGCAGTACTGCAGCAACGTTCTTAATTAATGGTAACATACACTGACTTTTAACTTAGACAGCTTCGGCTTTTAGCCAGTAAAAACACTGATGCATTACGAGGTTCATACCTCAGTCGGTTTGATAATAATGTGGTATACGTAACTCTTGTTTCTTCACTTACTTTTTTCAGTGCCTGATAATGGTTTATAACTAGAGTCGAAACTTGTTGCATACTAAACAATAAAATACTGTTGTGATCGAGGTATCACATTACTCATTCAAGCTTTATACTGTACCACCGAGAAAGCACAGGCCTATAAACGATATAACATCAAATGGGACTTCTCTTTAAATGCGGGTGGCGGAAATGTAGGAGACCGGTCGTTCAGTCTTACCTGAATTCGTTCTCAGAACTTCCCCATCCGAATTACATAACGATGTCGGTTTTGGAATTTTATAAATTTCACTACATTTTTACAACGCGTGGTTCCTTGCCTGCACGCCTTCAAACTTTTTTCCATACGTATCAGCGTGTCGTTAAGCCATCCTGCACAAATTGCAATAATGGCGTATTTCCCAGTCGTACCAATTCTATCTCTACATGTCCAAAAACTAAGACTTAAAGAACCCCACCATTTTTCAGTAACACAGGCTCCTAAACAAAACGCTGTCCAGCAACAAATATTACAATCTGAAACCGTACGTACTTGAATGCAGTTTTATCCTATTACAAGTTATGAAATGTAGATCACTTTAAAAATGAATACGGAACTCGGCCAAGTTGTGTTACTCTGCCCACGTGTGTTTCCACGCGAGACACTACACTGCACACCTGAGCACTGGACCGCAACGGCCATAGTTTTGAAATTACAAATAGCATGTAACAGAGCGGTCAGACGACCATACACATCACTTTCGTAGTAATAACAAACGATGTGCGATAAAGGAGCCAGCACGATATGGGCAACTTCGTCGGTCCTCTACAATATTTCAGACCCTCAGTAATTTTAGAAGTACACAAACATATTTTCGTCCACGAGATCTGAGGTTCTGACGGTCTCTACCGCCAAGATTGCCGTCTTGTGGGAAGTAAAGCCGTGCAGTATAATATAAATTCACCAACATTTCGGAGGAAGGTGCTGTCTGGATGCTACCTACTACCGAGCAGACGGGCTACTTTAACAGCTAGTATTAACAGCGTTACGATATTGTAGTGTAAGGTTGGAGTGTTTCGATATCAAGCAACGCGTGTCCCTTTTAAATGCTTAGGGTAAGATCTCATTCATTTAACAGCCCATACACCATTCTCATACATCTCAATGTAAAACCAAACTATTTCGTTTTGCACTAATATCCGCCCCGACAAAAGTATCAGAAATTCACCGTCGTCGTTGTTATCATCGTATCATCATCATCATCATCACATCATCTGTAGTTCATACCTGATATGCGACACAAAGTAACTCAGCTATAAAACAACGAAATACATGTATACTTTCTACATGACAATTCTATGCGAAGGATAAATTCAGATATTTTACTTGTTCATCATCATCATCTTCTTCTTCTTCTTCTTCTTCTTCTTCCATTGGCACTACAGCCCACTGTGGGCTTTGGCCAGTCGAACAATGTCCTTTCATTTTTTCCTATCTGCCACCGACTCTCTCCATCTTCTCACTCCCAGCACTTGAAGATCTTTTTCTACTTCCTCTTTCCATCTTTTCCTGGGTCTTTCCCTTCTCGTCCTTTCCAGTTCTTGAGTTAAGATCTTTTTGGGCATACTATCCTCCTCCATTCTCTCTTGGTTACCTAACCAGTTTATCCTTTGCCCTTTTATCCATTTTACTATAGTTTCTCCTTTGCTTATCTCTTCTAGTTCTCGATTCGTCCGACTTTTCCATTCCCCGTTTTCATATTTAGGACCCCATATTATTCTAAACATTTTCCTTTCAATCATTTTTACTTGCTCATCACAAACTAAAATTAAGATTCAATGAGTTGCAGGACCCCAGAATACAACGCCAAAGCAGTAAATTGACATGTGGAAAACAACTGCTGTTGCGAACAACACAAAGTAAAAGCAGAACCTTCGAACCAAATTCTGTCGCTCAGAGATCAAAGGTGTAAATGGCTTGAATAAACAGAACCCACGAAACGAGTGGTAGTGAGTACCGAATCCACACCTGGATGAGCAAACTAGACAGACTCACGTTCCTGTACAGAACGGAAGCGTAGTTGATTGAGTTTTCATCACTTCACTGTCATGCCACACGGCTTATACCGGCAGCATCTCATGGATCAAGAGCAAGTGACAGACTCACTCCACTAGGTAAAGCACGTACTGTACACGTATGTATCAAGTAGCCAGAAAGTGAGACATAGCAGAGCACCTTATATTGGGTGAGCTAAATGTTAACTTAAGTCATTAAACAAAAATTAAGTAACAACTATGGAACTCCGGCAGTAGAACTTGAACGTCCGGCACTTAGGATACTAAACCCCGCCATGTGGCACGATCCTGAGCCAGTTCCCCCCCTCTCTCACCCTCACACCATCTCGTCTTGCGATACAACTTTATGCTATTCTCCTACACCCTCCTTGAGATTCCATGTGGCAGTCTTATGAGACTTTCCAGCTAAAATTCTCTGCGCAATTCGCGTCTCCCTTCAACCTGTACGTGCAGACCACCGTAAACTATAATATACAACTGTCCTAACTATATATATTGGCCTGCATAAATCATTAAGTTATTCTAAATTATGGTATAAGTAAACAATGTAAATTTCACCCTAGAACGGGCCTTGAAGGCCCAGAGGGGGAGTAGACGTGTAGCTCTATTCTCCCTTTAACCTCGACGGTAAATGGGGATGGAAGGTCAACGCCACGCCCCGGCCGCTTTACCCCCGCAACGAGACCCTTGTACTCAATGTATAGGAGGCTGGGTGGGCCCCAAGGCCGGTCTGGACGGGTGAGGAAAATATAGCTCCCACCGGCATTCGATAACCGGAACTTCCACCCAGTAGTAAGTCGCGATACCGACTGAGCTATCCCGGCCCATGACAACCCGTTGAGTCAACAGAATAATGAAAATATTAATGAAGATATCCCACATATCCGACGCCTTCATCTAATCCCACACAACGCCATTCATTACACTAAACGTACGTACGAACGAACACCAATCAGCATGAAACTGCACAAACGGGTGCTGCCACCATAAAGTCATTTAGGCAATATTTTTACATTTCCGCTAGGTCTAGTACATATGTACCAACGTTGCAGAAAAACATACAGCCTCCATCTTCGCTAACTAGCTGAATGAAAAGGGTCATAACCAAGAACATAACAACATGTACATGCACAATCGGGGTAACCACAAATCCAAAATATAACAGAAGGCTTACACGGATAGACTCATGATCTTCACGAGGATGTGAATTCAGCAGCCATGTATACTAAAGGCGTAGGCGTAATATGTGCATATTTGCACTGAACCCGGATCAAAATCTGACGATCGGGAAGAGACAATACTAGGCCCAAATTACTTGATAATGCTTGGGCTCTTGCGCCCGAATTAGCAGCACATTAACCCTTTAATCACGTAAAAATAAAGTTAAAGTAATTTTCTGTCCAATGTCCCCCAATTCCCGGATGAGCACTGGTTTTTGAAAGGTTCCCAGGCTTCGCCCATTGGTGCTACTGGTAAGAGCAGCATGTCATGAGGATGAGTGTGAAACCTTGGTGAAAAGATAGTGACAAGGGAAAAGCAGAATGCTGAGAGAAAATCCTTTCCTGATGCCACTTTTTACACCATAAATCTCACACGAAGGGACCTGGAATCAAGCCCGGGCCTCCGTGGGGACAGACTACAATTAGCCCGAAATGTATTTACAAATTCATTTCGTACCGCACAGTAAACACACACTTTCTCACTTACGCAAAATGATCAGTTCATGGCGTATAGGAAAATCATCGTTTTTCTTTCTGAGATCCATCCAAAACACATCCATACACTGTGTGGGCAAAACTAACTTTTTGACGTTAAAGCTGGTGGTGTATAAAGTAACCACAAATCCTTGAAGGGTTAACAGAACATTCGGGTAAGGATAATATTAATTTTATCATAAAAGACTAACTTACAACATACGTATAAGCTACATTCATCTGGCATACCGCGGTACTGATGTTCGTATTCAGTCGCGTTTGCGAGAGGCATCTATTGGCTTCGACATGTCTGTGTGCTGTCCCACCATCCGTCTGTTTGTCCGCACGCACCAACACGGCTCCCACTGGACGGATTATCGTGAAATTTGATACTGGAGACTTTTAAGAAACTCTGTCAAGAAAGTCAAAATTTGGGTAAAATCAAACAAAAATATCTGGCACCTGACAGGAAGACCTACGTAAAGTTTACTGTTGCCAGCGACACACGTCGGGCAACAATATTAAAAAAAACGCATTGCTGTCGCAAAGTTTGTAACTGAAGAGCACTGCAGTGAGGGACAATAGGCCGTGTTTGCGCATTCGACTAGTTAAGCGAACGCGCCCCAAAGTACACTGCCTGTCTTCTTGTTCTACGAGAATGTCATAACCGTAGGTTCTGGCATCACCAGTTTCCTGGAGCTTCGCGTCTTTAACTATCCTGCAAAATGATAACTACTACCTTTACTGTGTCGTTGGGACCGATTTCTACTTACGAGTAGTTACTCTCTTCGCGGTTTTCAGTGCACTTTATGTAGGAAGCCCAGGAAATTTTGTGTCGCCATCTGAGTACCCTCCTGTAGCAATGACTCTATTTCTGTCAATTCGAATACGAGGTAGGCCTACACTGTTTCACGCTGGCAATGCACGTTTTGCAGGTACTCGTCTATTATACCTTTTCACATCAATAAACCCCGTTTGCAACGTTCTTCACACACAAACACACACACACACACACATCTTTCTGGCAAGAATGTCTAGAAAGTGAATATTAATTTACAAGCCGGACTGCGGAAGACATAACCGTTACTGTGTCCAATCCACTTCCCGAAAGACACGCCTTCTATGACGAACGCCGGAGGTAAATTAACCCGGATTTAAAAAAAAAATCACTTCAAGAACTGCTGGTTCAATGTTTTTGGCAGGCACAGCTTATCAGTCTTACGAGCCCATAAGCAATGGAAATTGAACACACTGGTTTTTATCTCGTGAGGTCACAGGGTAGACTATTTGCCGCAAAACCACAGGCCGAACGGGTCGAATCTCGGCCGGGTGATCGGCTGTCATGGGGGTTTCGTGGTCTTCTCATTTTCCTCCAGACAAATACCGGAATGTTAACTCCAATATAACATAACTGATTCATTCCAAATCTTTTCCAATATGGCCCATCGCAGCATTCCACGCTACCCAGTCCCAGTTATACCAGTATGCAAAAATAAACCAAATAAAACAACGCTGGTGTGAGCCACAATTTTTTAAGTCAAAAATTAGACATCGACAGGTCACAAGCATTTAACTCGAAGCACTGCCTTTGTAAACAAGCTTCTATAAATCTTTAAACCCACGCTGCAAATATAAGTTAAAAACAAAGCCACTCTTTTGAGAAAAATCAACGTTAAAATAAACAGAGTTAACCCAAGTGTAAAACACAAGCGCTAAGGTTCTGAAACGGGGCTTACCCTTGCTCGTTCAGGAACTCACCGTCCAGTTACCTAAACATCGCTTCTTTGACACACGAATAATTTGTCCGCACGCACGTCATATTTACATGTACCCCCTATCCCGAAAACGAGGCCTCTCTGACTGGACATCACATCACAGCACAGCACAGCACGGCACAGCACGAATCTTAGTGGTTAGCTCAGTACTTGCGAACACGAAAGAGGCGTCAGGAAACATTAATCCCGTTCAAGTGGCCACTTCGGTCACCGGACTATAAAACATGTGTGGATGCTGTGCAGCGCACTACTTCAATGGCTTGTGATATGGCAGCTTTTTGTATCAGATTATTCCCACACTGTCACGATTCCATTGAAGTGGAGCACAAGAACAATTTGCGTTCCACTTTGGATAAAATCTTCCGCTCTGATAAACTTCAGCTTTCCACAGTAAATATTCACTGAACTTTACACACACACACACACACACTATCAAAACCCCGTGAATAGTTACAATATATATGAAATAAAGTTATTCGTTTGTTGTAACCTACAATTTGTATAACTTTAGAGCAGCGTAACAAAATGTTATAACGCTAAAAAAAATAGTTGCTAAGTGCTAACGCTCGAATATGTGTAAGTACGCAAACCATCTTACAACATACCCTAGCATACTAAGACTCGAGAGGGCATTGCTCTGCCTTGGCACATTGCCCACTCGAGTCTTCTTAGGTCTCCCAACAGAAGCTTGAATGAAAGGATGCATCCATCCGGATGGTCCGCAGGCGTTTTTGAATGAGCATTCGTCACTACACTACCAAGTCACATGTCGTATATGCGCAGCGTCTCACGAAGATTGAGTGAATATGACGGGCAATGTACTTATAACGTAACACTCCAGTAGCGTTCGTGTTGTGGAGAAGCAATATGTATTACACATTGTGTGTGTTTGTTTGTAGCCTTAGTTATCAAGCATGCAATATGCATGCACCAAATTGTCATCTGTGGCCTGTCCGATTCTACAACACTTTTCCACATTACTCATAAACAGCATAATTTTCGAGAAAAAAATCATTGAACGTAAAATGTGTTTTGTTTTTCTCTGAAACTTATGTCTGAAACATTTGTCATTCTAAGAAGAAATTAGTCAGATATGACCAAAAATGTATATTGATCTTCAAGTTAAGTATACCAGTTATGCTTGTCCGATTTTAATAAAACTTCAATTTTCTCGACAGATTTTTTCGAAAAAAAAAACTCATATATAAAATCTGAAGAAGATCCGTAAAGTGGTAGTCGAGTTCTTCTTTGGGGACAAACGGACAGACATTACGAAGTTAATAGTCGCTTTTGGCAATTTTACGAACTCGCCTCAGAACTCACTGTCCGGAGAGGAGGCACTTTATTGCTAACAAACCAAGAAAGCCGCATATGAAGCTACATACGTTTACTTTCTCCTCGTTTAAAAATTAAGAACAAAACTCATTTATTAAGCACGTTTGGAGCGTACAATGGTTTCTCGGCAATCCGGATCCCGGATGGTCCGTACAATTGTGGACCAACTATACTTCAATACTTCCCACTGCAAGAACTACTGCAGTACATTGTTGTTATTACCATCATCATCATCATCATCATCATCATATACTGTTAGGTACAGTACTTTCGCTTCAATAAGTTTTACTTTAAACTGAGTGATGATACTGTGTGTGTTACCTACACCACGGAGTTTCCCCTCATAGGCCAGGATTCCCGGGTAATCCCAACCACACCTCTTTTCATATAGTCCGGACAACTGAGGGTCTACTGTAGTTCGCATCCCTCATTCTTCGGGCTTCGATTATTTATTGGCAATGAGTCCCGTCAATACCGGGACAATCATAGCATTAGTACTGGTCCTTATACAGAGTACGGCAGAAATACCTGACGATTTCGCAACGCAGTTTCGAGTGGAACCGTTGGCGTGGGGAATTTGTCCTTGAGCGCCCTTGTAGCGAGACCCAAAGCATTTCAGTTTCCATGGACCGATGGTCTGTAGAGCATCGGGCTTTCGCTGTGGAGACGTATTTCTAAAACAACGGTTCTGTCGTTGTGACTCAGCGGATATTTCGTCGGCACTGCAATATTCATCGGAACGACAGTGTCTCTAGTCGCAATACTGTACTGTTGTGGGTGGGAAACTGCAGAGAAACAGCGCCTGCCGCAAAAAGAAAACGTCCAGGAAGAGAACCTTCACTTAGAACTCCTGAGAACATCTAATGATTGCGTCAAGCTT
>Ga0123352_10006191_pt1 | contig 18256 bp, 14 predicted proteins | sample TergutLab28metaG_FD_89700 | JGI IMG/M metagenome (GOLD analysis project Ga0123352, IMG submission 89700) | Labiotermes labralis P1 segment gut microbial communities from Petit-Saut dam, French Guiana - Lab288 P1 | ecosystem: Host-associated > Arthropoda: Insects > Digestive system > Gut ... | reverse complement strand
ACCTCAAGTGGTAATGAAAACATTGATCGTGTGCGTTCTCTCGTGCTCAGTGACCGCCGATTGACTGTTAGAATGATAGCAGAAGAACTTGGTTTGGGAAAGTCATCCGTTCACACGATTTTGACATAACATTTGGACATGAAAAAGGTTTGCGTCAAGATTGTACCGAAACTGCTCACTCCTGAGCAAAAGTTGCGACGGAAGGAGTGTTGCGCCGACTGGAAAACCTCAGAGGAAAGCGATGAATTCTTGGAAAAGGTCATCACATGGGACGAATCGTGGATCTACGATTACGACATCGAGCTGAAGTCGCAGAGCAGAGAGTGGAAACACAAAGAATCGCCGAGACCAAAAAAATCACGGAAAAGCAAATCAAAAATCAAAGTCATGTTGCTGGTTTTTTTCGACTGCCATGGAATTGTTCACCACGAATTCGCACCTGAGGGTCAAACCGTCAACGCAGCTTTCTACGTAGAGGTTTTGAAGCGTCTGAGAGATCGTGTGCATCGTGTGCGACCGGAATTGTGGGAGGGGAGGCGATGGATTCTTCACCACGACAATGCACCTGCGCATTCTGCCTTAATCGTGTGTGAGTTTTTGGCGCGCAATTCCATCACCGTGCTCGAACATCCCCCTTACTCACCGGATTTAGTCCCCTGCGATTTTTTCTTGTTCCCCAAATGCAAACTGGTGCTGCGGGGGCGGAATTTGGGTGATGTGAAGACGATTAAAAGTGAAATGACATCGCTGCTGAAGGGCTTAAGAGAAGCGGAATTCCAAGGGTGCTTCCAACAATGGAAACAGAGTTGGGACAAGTGTATTGTGTCAAATGGGGAGTATTTTGAAGGGGACCACATTGATGTATCCTAAAATTTGTAAAATAAAGTTCTTATAAACATACTGCACGAACTTCTTGGACAGGCCGCGTATAAGAAAAATCTGAAGATTTATGCCACAGTACAACTGTTCAAAACCGTATCCAAATACATCCTACAAGTTCATTATGAATACATGGCTTAACTGAGGGAACAATGTGTTCTTCAAGTCAATATTACATCCAAACTGTATTTTACAACCCAACAGTTACAGGGTCTAAAATGCTTAAAATTATCAAACTAAACTGAGTTATGGCTTCGATTCTTGTCTTCTTCTGGCTAGATTATGTGTTGGTTGGATTTGTTGTTACTGCTGGTAGCTTATTTCACATTTTGATCCTCCCTACTACATGATGAACTTACAATCTTCTTTGATCATCTGCATGCACAATTTTAATTTTACTATTTATGGGCTCCGACTGCCAATGTTGTTCCTAAATAGCATGTTGTGTGCCCATGTAAAGACTAGCTACATCTGGCAACCTAATTATTTACACACTATAATGTACCAACATCAACAGTAACTACAAATTGCATGGATGGTGCATGTTCAGAACAGCCAGTTTTGAACTTCTGTGCAATGGTGGCATATAAAAGCAGAAAGGATGATCTGAAATATCCATGGAAACAACAATGTGCAGGCAATATGCTGAACCCACATCAAAATCTAAAGTGGAGAAATATATTGCACGACCCACTGCAATTAAACGTGGCGCCCAGATGTGTGCCGCCTTTGTTACAGCCTATTTACGAAAACCATTAACTCAACAATAATCTAAACAAAGTCTCATTTGCCACAGAATGATAGCAGTGAGTAACCAATACAATTGAAAGCCAATATCACAAACTGCTAATGGAAATTTATTCCAAAGTACTGCCATTTTTCCAACTGAAAATTGCAAATACGTGCACATGTAATATTCGGCTTCTGAGAGAATCTGGTAATAATGACAACTTACCTGAAGAGCAATGGATTTACTGTACACAATATCCTCGTCAACCCCCACTGCAGACACCAAGGCATCCATTTTTGAAAAACCGTAAGCATTGTCTTCTTTTGCTTCCGCAGACTGCTGTAATTATGAAAATGAATAAAACTGCAGTGCTTATACTACGTACTTTAACCAAACCTACCCCAGTAACAACAATTTTGGGATACGAACCTTCCAAGCAGAATACAACTTTTTCATGCGTAATATAAATGTATCTATATTTAAAGTTATATTTGCCATTTTTCCTTAAAATCATATAAACATCCACACAACTAACCACACTTCCAAACAACAATATTAGAATGGCGCGAGCTATGCGCTCGTTAGCATGGACCTGCTTTCCATTGGATGAATCTTTGGATTACGGCGTTACGTCGCTCGCGCCCATTGGAAAAACTTCACGGCACATATCCACAGAATACCACACTCTGATCCATGATACCACAGACTACCATTGCGTTTAAACTGAATGGAACACACGAAACCTACCGAAAATGTGTGGCACGGGTCACCTATATAGAGCGAAATTGTGGGAATTGATTCATTGTGGTTTGGGGTGCAGGCGGTGTTGAGTGGTGGTGAAGTCCGCAAACACAAAAGTTGTGAGTTCGTATGATAGTTCTTATTTTGAATAGTAAAGAGAATGAGCGTCGTAGGGGCATTTGTGGGGGTCCCTAAAACAACATATTTCACGTCCTAACTGTATTCATTCTGATTGGATGACTGAGATTAACATATTGTGTTGATTATTGCCTACTGCGATGTGATGCCATATAATTTGAAAGGAAGGTACCAGCGTTGCAAAGGAATGTCGAAAGTACCTGTAACCTGAAGGTGGAGGCGGCAGATCTCAGAAACATGAGTGCGTATCAAACTACACGGAGCCAAGCCCCATATGATGTAATCTTTATACTCAACTGCGAGAACACCCAATTCTCCGAAGTGATATGTTGAAATTCATATAGTTCAGTCTTGAATGCATGAAGACTATTGGGAACTCATATCTGACACAGACACCGTACAGCATCGTACCTTCACATTTCTTCCGATATTATGAGGGTTAATGTCTTGCTTCCCTAAATCCAACCGTTCTGATTTGAGCTGATTTAATCAAAATGGAAGTCGCCGAAGTTAATGGTATGTTACTTCAAATGGCAGTATGGACACCAAAGCAGCAATGCAGCTCTCATCCCGGTTTGTTAGTTCTAGTATTAATGACAGCGCAATCAGCTGCCTAACAGATCATGTAGTCAGCAGTAATTAATTTCAGAATAAATTGTCCAGAAATTCGCAGATATCAATGGATAGTCATTAATTAATGTGGCTTGATTATACCTATGAAGTGAAATTAGTTTTCCCTATGCTTGGAACAACCTGTACTTTATTAAACTACTGAATGAGATGAAATTAATCATGCACATTACTATATTTAGCCAGCCTTTCTTCATAAAAGAAAGAAAACGGGGTTTGTGCAGTCACCAGGCTGCCATTCTCACCCATTTCAACCTTTGGAACAGCTGATTGTGAAAAAAAATTGGCATAAATGTCATGTCTCTGGAGGCTACACAGTGCTCAACACTGTATTTCATACTCTCCAAAACATACAGACAGGTTCTGGGGCCCACCCAGTCTCCCTGTCAATGTGTACAGGGGTTTCTTTCAACAGGGGTAAAGCAGTTGAGTTGTGAGGTCAACCACTCACCTACATCTAGTGCTCAGGTTAAGAATGAGTGGGGACAGAGCTCCACTCCCCCTGTATGCCTTCATGGTATACAGAGGGATACCTTTACTTTTTAATCTAAGTAGAATTATATAATAAAACACATAGTTAAATAAACTTCTGGTTGTGCAGATGGCTAGTAACAGAAAATGGATGAAGAGAAAAATTCAATATTTTATCTCCACATTTAGTTAAGCAATTTCATATCATTCTTTCCACGCACTGTAAATGATTTACAAACCCTTCCAGTACAAAAAAAATGCACATTTATACTATTATTTATTTCACTCCTAGTTAGCTCCTGCACAGTGGCCATTAAGCCAAAACATATAGGAGCTAACAACAAGTAAAATACATAACAGTAGAAATGTATATTTGCTAGTAATGTAAGGATTTGAATATTAGTTCAGCATGTTGGCCATGATGGCAATTGTGCCATTCATGACAACAGATACTTTAAATTACACATTTCTTTTATTACTCTGTAATTTTAGGAACCTGTGCTTGGCATATTAGTGACCTGCAGCTGCTTCACAATCATCATAAAAATAGTCTATGAATGTAACCTTCATAAGCATATCAATAAAAATAAGCTAAAAGCCTCAACTAAAAAAACTTAAACACCACCATATTATCAACTAAAAAACCTTGGTGCTATGAGTATTTGCCATAAAGTCCAGTTTCTGTCTACAAAATGAAATATGAAACATATATTGTTATTAAACTGACAACTCATCCTAATGTCCATGGATTAGAAACAGGTTTTTAGTACTGTAACTTGCTTGTCAGTAGAATGGAATCTCAAATCCTAAGTTTGTTACTATAATAAAAAGTTCAAGGATTATTTCTTCTTCTCATATCATACCTCAAAACATAACAAAGGGTTATGTATTCCTCAGTTGGTCATGTTATCTATGATGTATTGGCAACCCTGATCTCACATGGCCTTAAACATATAACACTATAACTGTTCAAGATGGCAAGGATGTTACATAATATACTTACATTACATTAATATTCCAATGTATGCATACAGCTTTGGACAACAAAGATAATATGTGGAAGAAGTGTCACTGAATAAAGGCTTGTAAAATATTACATTTGAGATGAGGAACAAACTTGGAAACTAGTATGAATTAGAACATCTATTTTTTCTCAAGACATTAGGCCTGCAGAGAATCCAAAGATTGGTGGTCATGACTACTTTCAACAGATGTGAGTCACAGTGTACTGGGAAACTGCAGTGAATAATCAGCTGCTTCTGCTCCGCTATTATGGCAACCCAGACTCATAATAAAATGCAGGCCTTTGGTAATAGTCATATTAGCATGGCAATATGAATTACAGGTAAAATATTCCAGTATTACGTTGTAATAACAAAGTCCGAATATTTTATGAATAAATGAAGATGCAATATGTTGGAATTATCAGTTTCTTTATAGTGGAAGATATGATGTCAAGGCACCATTTGGGCAGCTTCCTTTCCAAACAGTCAAATGGTTTCACAGGTTAAAACACACATTCTTACATTGCACAGGGTGAATTATATGAATAAATTCCAATCAAATGCTTGTAAATCAGTTTATATTTTTGTAACAAATTGCCAACATCAGAGTATTGAGTAAGATGCATGTCACTGAATTCAAATCTCCACATTCACTCCCATATTTTAAACATACCTTCTTAATAGACAAGTAACTGCAGTAACTGTTGCCAGTGCTTACAGCATATTTGTTCAGAAAGCACTGGTTATTCTGTCTTCCAGTTCAACCATATACTCCGTCTGCAATCCACCTGATAGGAAATTGTTACTGCAGCCTTTATCGGCAAAGGCTATCATCCATCTCTCAGCAGAATAGAGCTAAAACTCTTCACCATCATATTTTAGCTGAATAATGCAATACATCTTTCTTCTTGGTTTACTTTTTTTGTTCTGTTGGAAATTTTGTTTCTGTACAAAATGGAGTGCTGCTTTCACCCAATTTTCAACTTTCCAGAATTCACATCCTTTATTTTGTGTGGCTTTGACTGAAGCTGCAATTAACTTTTCCACATTTGAAACCATTACAGCACAACCAAAATATCTGATGGTGATATCACACACTGAAATCACACTGTTTGTAGCATCAGAGTCATCTTGACTCTGCACATAGGTCTTTTCAGTGTTTACTCATGTCACTAATTATTTTAGCAGTTAGTTTGATACTGATAAGATAAAGTATTTACTTGTGCTGAAGCACTTTCTTTGGTCACTGAATTAATTTGATTCAGTACTGGGACAAGTGGTGAGCTCGTGAAATCAAGGTAACGAACCTTCATGTTCTGTAAAATCCAAGGAATTTCTTGATTAGCTGTGGAAATAACAGGTTTTGCAGAAGGCCTCTACTTCATGTGAGTTATTCAATACAAAGTCTTATAAGAAGAACAATAGTTCAGTTATGTAATTTTGCGTTAAGGCCATTCAGTTGGAAAAGTTATTTCCCCAGAGGCTCAATGTATTCAATGTATTGGTATCTATGAGATACAAAGATATGGAGGAAAATGCAAACATTTTTCCTTCCATCACACGAGATTAGCTATTTTCATGACGTCAGAAACCCCAAAAATATGTGTCTATTTCTTTATTAAAAATTATACTGTTTAATATGCAGAAACTTCTACATACTGAAGAGCAAAATCAGAAGGTCCCCCTAATAGAAGTCCTCTTCAGTAACTTTGCTGGTACCCTTCTGGTTTTTGATCTGCTCTTGGCTTCCATACAGTTCAGCCACCTGAACACACAATATGACTGAAATTAATGCTAAGGATTGTTGTAGTGCTGTTACATCATCTAAATGATCTGAATATAATGCCCACAAGTAAAAAAGAATAAAAACACTAGCGCACACATAGAGCATAAATGTATTCAAGAAAGGCAACTAACTCGTAACTAACTTTGTAAAGGATAAGAACAGTGACCTGCTTGCAGTCCTACATTATTTTCAATATACAGAAGAATTACTTCTGTCAGTTTTTGAAAGCATATGGGGTTAATGGCGTTATGTAGACATAAAAACGTACAGCCAAGCCATTAGTATCTGAGTCTAATGTTTAAACAAATTAAAAGAAAAAAGGGTATAAACTGCCAATTAAATCATGGTAGCAATGATCCAAGTAACAGGTATAACATTATGTTCAGACAGCACAAATTAATTCTGTGACAATTACTGTCTTCTGGGATGTGATGCCATGTAATTTCATAGATAGGTACTGAGCTTTCAGGGAAATGTTCCACCTTATCTTCAGGGTAAAACTCTTGTATCTTGAACATGGAAATGTCACATCTCACCTATTATTTCTATTTGCAATAACAAATACTTGCCACAGGAGTGTAAGGAATCTATTATTGTACCTATTTTATAAGAAGGAATTTAAAGAATAACTCATAAAGCCACTTTGAGTCCAACAGATTTATTACTATTACCATTATCATTATTTTAATTGCGTGAAGAATTTATTTAAATACAGGTTCTGTATTGGGAGCCAGGATAGCTCAGTTGGTATAGCAACTCGCTACAGGCTGGATGGTCTGGGGATCATATCCTGTTTGGGCAAGATTATCTGCACATCCAGACCGGCTCTGAGGCCCACCCAGCCCCCCATACAATGGGTACAGGGTCTTTCCTGGGGGTTTATCCAGAAGAGTTGTACATTACATATATAACGTGCGAGTATGTTCACTGTTTATCAGCGTACCAATTTTCTTATGCCAAGCTCAAGTGTTTCCAGCTCATATCTTTAAATTACTAATATCAACCCGAAATCAAACCTGAATTTCTGCACACCACCACACTGTTATTTTATAATGTACAAAAAATATATCCTGTACACTCATACATTTTCAAGATGTATTACCACACATTACTTCAGGAACATAAGTGACAACAGTGTCACTCCCACCTCACAAAAGGACTCTGCTCACTGAAGTGAGTAGTGGGTATGAAACTTGGTCTCTCACATAAGGGAGGTTCACAGACTAAGGATATTTAGAATAGTGTGCAGAAGAGATATCTACACATAACAGATAGGAAGTAACAGGTGGATGTGACACATTTCATGATGAAAATATTCAAAATTTGTAATTGCATATCTGGGGATAGGGGACTACTATACACTTAAATGTATATATCCCAAGAGTAACCAGATGTTAGTACAGACTGAGTTCAACTCATTATTAATGGGGCCCAATGGCTTGTTTGGTGAACAACATTTGATTTCCATAAAGTGATAGTTATGTTAATTATAAGAGCAACCAATCTATGTTCAAGATAGGCTGTGCACCATACTGATAATTCAAATGATACCTATTCTTACTATGATAACATTTGCATTGTCTGTTTACCAGTTACCAGTGTATTTCCCTAAATAGAAATCATTACAGAATCCTAGGTAATCCCAGTCATTAAAACCTCTGAAAGTCTCTTGCTTGGAATCATCTACTTTATGAATTTTGTTCACTGTCTCATGTTGAAATTAATAAAAAGTTATAAAAACTGCTGACTCAAAGTGTGGAGGAAATAACAGAACCAAGATTTATCACACATTAATGTGACCACAGGAAAATGTGTATGTACATAATTGAAAGGTGTAGTTCAATATTTATTAAAAAATCAATCCACTGACCTGTGATGCTGTGGTAGCATCTTCAACTGTTTTATCATCACGGATCCTGAGAAATCGGGGAAATCGTAATGATATACCTTTCACTGGATCCACCTAAAAGTATATGAAGAACACGATTACAGACAATATTCAGCACAAAGAAAATGACCTCTGTACAAAATATCCTGTTTGGGATACGTAAACCAATGATTTTGGTCTCATGTATAATGTTTACATTGTTTTGATTCACTGCTATACAATGTAGCTCTTTATTGAAACTTTAAAATCACAACTTTAGTGAATGTGGATCCTATGAACTTAAGAACAGTTCTGTAGATAACCTGAACTTACAGCAAGATACAAAACATGATGGAATAAGGATATTCACTAAGTGGTGCTGCTATCTAGAGGTATGCTAGGAACTTCTTTTGTTAAAGGGGGAGACTGCAATACTGACTCAGCACTTTGTCCTCTGATTCATAACTACTACCAATTATTACTACTAATGCATATAATGAGAGAGGAGCAAGTGTTAGTGCAGATGTGTGTGTGTATACACACACACATTTAAAAGAAGACATCATGCTTACTATTCCTATAGCAGCACGGTGCACAGGTGAAAGCGACAAGTCAGCACATTTGATCTCCCAAACCTGGACTGCATCAAACCAATGATCTGGTTCATGTTGGCTGTCATATCGATAGTAAGGTCGTGGCTGTGGTATCACATGTTCCTTGAAGAATGTAGTGTGTTTCTGTAGATCTTCATCACTAAATCCTGTGCCAATCTGAAAGTAAAATTTAATATAATGATACTGAGTAACAGGAGTAATGATGGCTGTCAGTGATGTGGGGGTTCTTTTTTTTTTTGCACAGATGAGACACAGACTTTTCAGAATTAATACATATTTTGACTTTTCCCATCATACGCTATTTCAAACCGAACACAGTGTTTTGGAAACTGAGTCTGTTTGTCCTCATGTGCAAATGTGGTGAGGCAACAACTCAGCTGGGTGCATTAGAAAGAGCTCACAAGAGACAGCTGTTGCAAATGCATGAAAAGACATTAACTGCAAAAACCTCAGGCCCAATATTAAAATTAAATATGTAAACACAATATGTATTTTGTCTGACACAACTCTAATTTATTATTATTTTCTCAAGCACTGCATATTTCAATCAAGCTGTTCACCATCAGGTGTTTACTTATACAAAAACTTAACACTTAAGTTGACTGAAACATGTAGTGTTTGAGAAAATAATAATAAATAAGAGTTGTACCAGATGAAATACACAATGTTATTCAGTAATTCTCTGCACACAATGGGATGGATGGTGTCAAACTGAGTAAAATTAATGTCACTCTTCACTCAAAACTACTGGAATACAAGGAGAGACAAAAGAACAACAGCCCCAAAACCAACTACAAAAAATAATATGTAAATTATATTTCTGTTCCATGGTGTAATAACATTTAGTCTGACAATATTTACTTCTCTGTATTTTTTAATTACAGTGTTAAATGTTTTACTCACTCACCTTGCACAGACTTTGGTACTCTTCATTGTCTCGATCATAACAAGCCAATAAGAATCCTCCATATGTCCCTGTACGTTTGCCCCGACCCAAGTAACCGCCTAATACCACCACATCCAGTGTATCTCCAATGCCTTCAAGGTAATCCTTCTTCAGCTTCAGCCAGTTTCGTGATCTCTTGGCAATTTCGTAAGATGCATCTTCTTCCATCGTCTTCACCATCAGGCCCTCACAGTTTCCTACCAGTCCACAAATTACAGCAAAAGTATTCATAAAATCCAATGTGATGTGTGTGGGACCTCTGTATGCACTTGGGTAACATGTGAACCATGGAGCCAATGTGTGGTCATATATATTGCAATCATTGCAAACAATAATTTCTCTCAGTGTCCTGACAGATAGCATTAATCACCAACTGGCCAGCAATATTTACTGAAACCAATTTAATGTGGGACAGAGAAAGGAAGGTGCCAAGAATGGCAATAGAGCAGACAAATAAAAGGGTTAGGAAAGAAATACAAGGAAAAGAAGGGAATAAGACAAAGTTACAAAAGGAAAAAGCCAAAAGACTAACAGCTGGAGCTTCAAAAGAAATTATTTTTCCTAAGATTTTGAATCTGCATAAGTAATAAAACATTACTTCCAGCAGGCAGAATATGCTTAGACTGCTGACTAGCATGTGCTGTTGTAGTCAGGTTTGTGCTAGCATTTGAAACAATGTCATATTTAAACTTTAAATAATAACAAATGACCAACTGTCCATTGCATTTTCAATGGACATTACAGTAAACAGTATAAATAGCAAACAACAAATTTAAACCCTCGAAATGACATATTAGTCAATCCCCACATCACACTCATACTTCTAACCATGCCATTCAGTCAAATGTGGTAACAGAGTGTATATACTCCACAAATTTTAAGACTATTTAGCAGAGTGAAAAGTTTAATGAGAATGATGAAACATTTGAAGCTTAACACACTTTCTCCCTAAGTCTGACAGTTTTCAGGACAATCAATCAGATGTAAGTGAATGTGCTGATCTGTAGCTTAAATAGCTTTTGTAACTTCTACCACACCCACACCAGGTACAAACTAACTGGCACAAAGGTTTTAAAAAGTCACTTTGTGATCAGATAATATAAAATTCCTGTCATCTGTTCTTCTTACACATGGACTGCTAGAAAAAAATTTGTAAGTATGTCAAGCAGCACAGGTATAAAGTGGCAAACTCATAACTTTAATACCACGAAGTTGCTGACAGTGTAGCTGTACAGGACATCAAAAGCCTTCTAATGGAAGATACAAATGGTATATTTTTTGCTATTGCAGTTGTATGGAAATGAAAAAGTTACCTTTCACAGATTCTTCCAAGAAGACTTGTACTTCTTCCATGGTTGAGGTATCATTACTTGTAGCAAACTTAAATTCTCCTTCTACTTCATGAAAGTTTTCACGAAGCAGGCTGCGTCTTTTGATCAAAGGCTCTTTCACAAATGCTTTCCCATTTAAATACAACAAGTCAAACATGAATACACAAACTTGTACTTTTATTTCAGATTCACTTGCATCCTGAAAATGATAGGGGATAGAACATTAAAGTGAACACTTAAAAGAACAGAAAATACAATTTTGCAAACAAATGAGACAAAAATCTTTCATCACTTGTGAGGAATGAGGTTACAATGAAGATTTTTGCAGCAAGGTCCTCTGAAGTGGGCAAAGTTGCCTCACTCACCTCCTCATGTCAGTTCTGAGAAGCAGCACAGTGCAGGTGAACCAAGCGTTCAGTGACACAGGACAACATCCCATTTTACATAGCCTTCTCCGTGCATGCAAGGCTCTGTGAGGATGACGCAAATTCTTCTGGCTACTGTGGGACTAGAGGTTCTGTTGGGAGGAGACTAACTGAATAAGGTTATGAGGACTAATGAGCCCTCTGGCTCTGAGTCCTCTAAAAAAATCTCAGTAGCAGTACAAAAAGAATGTTAGGCAATCCAAGCAAGAGAGTTCGAAAAACTTCTGGGATAGTGACAATCCAAGTGCAGGAGAACCCAATAAAATTCTAATCAGGTATTCCAAAGTCAGGTTTGACCCTCTTCTGTCTCTCTCTGGGGAATATATGTCCTCAGGAAAGGAGACATTAAATACTCTTACCAGAGGCTTATTTAGCTGGCTCTGGGAAAATAAATGATTGAAATGATGCCCTGGAGGCCACATCTGGTCTCTAAATGTAACAAGCAGACAGACACCCCGTGCAAGCATGACCACAAATAAGCGAGATACCTATAATGCAGTGCACACGGGTTGCCACAATAATTCCTCCAGAAATATGCAAAATTGTGATGCATAAACCCATGAACAAGGAAGGTCTCTTGTACCCTAGTTTCACGGTACATCTTTGTACTCTTCGTTTCACTCACAAACTAAGCTGTCCTGTAACATTAAAATAATGTACTCACCTTTCTTTTGCGCGTGCTAAGGACCTGGAATGGCAAGATTTTCTGATTTTCTTTGTGCCATGCCACAGCTTCGCAGTCCAGGATGCATGAAGTAACACCCTCACCCAGTGCCTTATGAAATCGTCCAATAATGTCTGGATACTTGCTGGTGTTGTCTTCTTGATTACGACTGTAGATTCTGATGGCCCCATCTTCTGAAAGGTGTATCTGAAATGTGTATTATTGTAGTACTGCTACTCTCATCACAAGAAAGTGGAACATACAAGATTTCAGTCCTTGTAACCTGACAGTTCTTTACCCTGATGCTACAGTACACAAGGCAAGTAACTTGTTAAAACTGGTATAAGGTAAAAAGTACTAATGCAGGTCTCACATCTGTCATTTATAACAAAAGGGAAAGGCATTACTGACTCTAAAAATACAAACACAACATAAAATGTTACTTAGATCAAAGAATAAAGTTCAGAGGTTTGTGATACCTAACAATGATTTAACTGATGCATGCTTAGGCAATAACAGTGTTACTATTTCAGAACAACTTATGATCACTGCATTATTAATGAAAGTGCCCAGCAGTGACACTCTTCTGTAACTAACCACACAATGTGTTTATAAAAGAATTCTGTGCCAAAGAAGTAATAATAAGATAATAAGTTACTATTTCCTAACTAGCTACTTTATAGTTTTTACTTTATCTCAAGTTAATACTTTGTGCTGAACATTATTACAGTTTTTCCTATCTTTCTGTATTGTGTGTCCGGATGAGTAGGAAGAGAACGGACATGGATTTTCATATTTGGTTGTTACACCCCATGGTGACAGGGAAGTGGATTCATGTTCCAAATCCCATACCCACGGATAGCAGATATACCTTACATCTTTACATTATTTCATATTCCTGCATGCATAATTTCTGTTGTTTAAGGTGGCTGATCATGACACCTCTCTAACTTCAGCACCACTTAAAGGTATTCAGTCTTACATACATAGATACACACAAATAGCATAGCTTTCCTATCAGTTTCCTGTTTTGTACCAACCTTAACAAATACAACCAAAGAAATGATATTTACTCCATACCATTGCCTGTATGTACAAAATCAATGGCTGCTGAAGCAACTGCAGGAGAGGTTAAGGGTCTCCACTATAGGCACTTGGGTTAACAGTGATACAATATCAAACCAGACCATCAGGTCCTCCGGCCCGACTCATAAGGAACTCAAAGTGTGAACAAACTCAATGGAGTTTGTCACATGGAGACTAGAGCACCCTATAAGTGACTGAGTAAGGCTGCCAAATACTTGGACAGCTTGTAGGTAGGGGCTCCAATATTGCTCACAATAGGCCATAGGGGGACACCCTCTTTATGAATCTTAAAAAGTCCATGAAGCCTTGGCGGTCTTGTGCCCACAGGACGTAGTTGCCCGCAGACCTCCTCTGCAAGTTTAGGTAGTCTTCTTAAGCAGAAGTGAGGTTTTGAGTTCAGCCATCTCTTGGCCATACTCCTGTAAGCTGCGTAATAACCCAGAAGAGTGCAGTTCTCAAGAAAATCAGCCTTATCCCAGGCAGAGAACAGGCACATCTGCTTCTTGTGAATGAACAACTTGACATGCCACTAATAACTGTATGACCAGACCATCATTTGTACTGTACGGTGTTACAAAGATTGGTTCTAATTGTTCATGAATCAAAGACACTAGTTCCTTACATACTGTTGGAACCAAGGACTTCCTTTTACATGAATGTTTTCATTATAATAGAGTTCAGTTATCTTATCAGCAACTGCTGCAAAGAAGTGCATTATAAATAATAAAACACTTCTGAAAAATGGCTGGAAGTAAACAATTAACCTTTAAACTGTTAGCCTTACTTGTGCACGTTCACCATCATACTTCCACTCACAGATGAACTTGAGATTCTCAAATCGATGTAACACCTCTTGCACACCTTTAGTGGGATGTGCTAACATTGGTTTCAGAGGAATTCCAGGTGTGATGTGGCAGTGATCGGGAAGGGCTCTGATTCCTTTCTCCAACACCACTGGAATTATTTTGTCATAATTTGGACATTCACTAAAACAAATAAAAACCAACACAGTTACTTTCAGATCACAATCTTCTGAGATGTGACACGGTGCAGTATGACATATAGACACCAATATCTTGAAAGAACACACTGACTCACCTTCAGAAAACAAGATAATAAAATGAAGATTATGGTCTTCCACTATGGATGCTATGTGGTTTTTAGACAGGATCCATTTCAGAGGAATCTGCTGCCTGTATCTTTGTTTCCTGCACCCTGAAACTGGTGGCAGTATGTTCCTCCACAGCACTGGCAACTATCATCCAAACTACGTGGCATCACATACTACCACTGTGAGAATTTGATACCTCATAATTATAGAACAAGGGCATAGGCCATGAAAGGAAACAGGGTAAAATGTAGGGCAAAATCATTGCTGCTACAGGTCAGTGCTTTAGGTACCATTCAGGTTAAACTGTTACAATATATCAACTCTATCAGGATTAAAGTGTCAAATAGAGGGTGGTTTTGATTGACAAACAGGTAAGGGTCATCGTAGTCAAGGTTACCACACTTTAGACAGAAAATTGGTCCTGGAATATCGTGTGTACCAAGAAAAAGTGCTGACATTCCATATATATCCAGGAGGAAGACTAATCCTGTTCCAGGATTTGCTTGAAGGGAATGAGGAAAACCACAATTAGGACAGCCAATCTCCAGGCCTTGATATGAACCTGAGGTACCTCAAATACAAAGGAGTGCTACCCACTGATCCACAGTATTGGAAACCATGGGTACTGTATTGCTGACAAGTCTGCCAGATGCAGATGTGTACTACAGGAATTCATACAACACACAAATATATTTCACTGTGTTCACAAATTTCATCTGAAACAATTCTTGAAAAAATTAAACTAGCTTGCAATTAAAGTGGCAGTCCTAAGTGGGTAACAAAGCCCACAAGTAAATTGCAAGGTCTGAGTTTCCCTAAAAACTTATGAAGAAAATAAAAATTTGTACATAACAGATTAACTTTTACAAAAGTTCAGATCTCTGACTTGCATAAGCTTTGGGACTTACCAGTAAGTTGTCTTCAGTATAAGTGCTTGTTCCTCAACGTAAGCCTTAAACGAATCTTGTGACATTTTCTCAGCTGCGTTTACGACTTCAGGGGGGTACTGTTGCTCTGGAGGTGTCATAGCACATGCTAGGGCAACAGCCTGAAACAAATTTGGTTATATGATTGGAGGCTTCATGGTATCACTACCAGATACCTGAGGTATGATAACATGCATTCTGATAGGTAGTTACCAATGTGTTGGTGGTACATATTGCTTCTATCTACAAAGAACCTACAAGGCTTCATTATTTCATAACCCAGAAGGTAACAAACTGAGAGGCGTCATCAAACAGTATCTGCCACTAATATAACTGAAAATTATGCATATTTACCCCATTTTGCATAATGTACGTCAGTCAATCTGTCTGCTGCTGGCATGTTTGACTCAAGAACTGTTGACAGATTTTGCCAAATTTAATACAAACATTATGCCACTGGTGGCCACCCCCAAATCAAAGGATTTTAATTTCATACAGTAAGTAATAGCAAATGTGCAGATGCACGAACGTGTCAGGTAGGTGTGGCACTAGCCCTATAATCAAACTGTGGTAGCTACACAAAGCATATTATTTGATGAAGAAAGACAGGGTTATGTACTATGCCCATGTGACTGTCTCCACCCAAAAAGAACTAGACCAACTAACAGATTTTCATGAAACCTGATACAAATATAACGGCACTAGAGACCACACTACTGTACATTCTTAAATTCCTTGTCATCAATAAAACAAATATTTCACTCATGCAAACTTCTGATGTGGAACTGACACTAATATTAATCAACTGAATCGTGAGATTTGATGAGGTAACAGACCGCACAAAAAAAATCAACTTCAGGGAAGTTAAGATTACAGTCTTCTGGGATGTTACACTGGTGTGTCAAAGATATGTCCTGTTCACAGGAATCCATGTAACAGACTAAATGGTGTCGCATTCCAAAAGACTTAATCTTAGTACTGACCACTGAGAGAACCTCACATCTCGTTCGGTCAATTTAGTTGTCCTGCACAGCATTAAATAATTATAAGGTGCCCATTAAAAACTTATATCAAGCTTTCCAGTTTCATAGTCACAGTTAATTAAATTACTGGAGCAAGGCATCTAAACTTTTCTATACAGATACACATAAGTTCTACATGAAAACACATCTCATTTGCCATATATACAAAGGAGACAATGTGTCTTCCAGGTAACTTCTATTCACAGGTGAAATCACACAATTTAATCTATAAACACACTCTTGGGTAAACCAGGATGGCTTGAAATTAAATGGTACACATCAGTATCTGGTTCATGCTGATGACATTAATAAATTGGATGAGAGCATATATACTATAAAGGAAAACAACAGACACTTTAGTAGTTGCTAGTATGGAAACTGCTCCAGTAGTAAATACTGAGAAAACTATGTAAATGGGCATGTTTCAAGACCAGCATGCAGGACAAAATTACAACATATGGGAAGGTAATAAATTATTTGAAAGGGTGAACAGTTCAAATATTTGGTAACAACTCTAACAAATCAAAATTCCATTCATTAAGATATCAAGAGAAGACTGCATTCAGGGAATGTTTGCTATCATTCAGTGCAGAATTTTTGTCTTCCAGTTCACTATCCATAATTCAAAGATGAAGATGTTTAGAAATATAATTTTGCCTGTTGTTTTGTATGGGTGTGAAACTTGGTTGTTCACAATGGGGGAGGAAAGTAGGCTGAGGGTGTTCGAGAAATCAGAGCTGAAGAGGATATTTGGGATCAAGGGGGATGAGGTAACAGGGAAGTGGGAAAGACAGTATAATGAGGAGCTTAATGATCTGTACTCCTCACCAAATATAATTTGGGTGATCAAATCAAGAAGAATGAGGTGGATGGGGGATGTGGCATACATGGGGGACAGGAGAAGTGCATATAGGGTTTTGGTAGGGAGACCTGAAGGAAGGAGACCACTTTGAACACCTAGGCATGGATGGGAAGATAATATTAAAATGGATCTTCCAAGAAATAGGATAGGGAGGCATGGGCTGGATTGATTTGGCTCAGGATACAGACAGGTGGCAGGTGCTTGTCAATGTGGTAATGAACCTTCAGGTTCCACAAAATGTGGGGAATTTCTTGACTAGCTGAGAATCTGTTTGCTTCTTAGGAAGGACTCTGCTCCATGAAGTTAGCTAATTAGTTAGTTAGTTATTTACTTACTTATTTGCATACTTACTTACTTGGTTAGTTACACTCATGGATAAAAGAAATGAAAGTTCTAATAGAACCACAGTCAGTAAAACCACTTGCTGCCACAATTTACAACTTGTGTACTGCACTAATAATAAATGAAAAGTTTAACTCCTAACTGACAGGAACATAAACACACTGAATATCATCATTACAAAATTCACTTTAACAGAAATGTCAATTCAGCATCTGATGATACAATTCTGTCAGGCCCTACTTATGATAACTTTAACAAAATTAAAATTTGGAGATATGATGACACGAGAGGATAAACAAGAAAATAGACTGTAGGGAAAATAAACTGCAATGATGCGAGGAGGATAGAAGTGTACCAAAATTACATCCAGTGGCACAATTAAGATACTAGCAAACTCTTGACTGTACAGAAGGGTTTGCAATTTTATACTAAGCTATCACAGACTGTTCACAACATACTCATTTTCAAGCTAAATAATTATATTGACTCACACCAGATTTATGTGGTCAAGTTACACATTTCCTTCTGTAAGGGTATGAGGTAGTCAATCTTATACTACATATACAGTAGAATACCAGTATAACGAAATTTTGGGGACCTCAGAAATTAATTTGTTATAGTGAAATTTTGTTATACTGAAATAAGTCAATTCTCAAGAACTCACCTGTTGTTATATCCGTT
>Ga0123352_10006190_pt1 | contig 18256 bp, 12 predicted proteins | sample TergutLab28metaG_FD_89700 | JGI IMG/M metagenome (GOLD analysis project Ga0123352, IMG submission 89700) | Labiotermes labralis P1 segment gut microbial communities from Petit-Saut dam, French Guiana - Lab288 P1 | ecosystem: Host-associated > Arthropoda: Insects > Digestive system > Gut ... | reverse complement strand
ACTCGCTAGCTCCTGAAGATGGACGTATTAACGTCTGAAACATGTTGAGCAATATATAATAAAGCAAGTGTCATCTAGTTGGTCAACCTTTATTCAAATATCAAGATGATGCACGGTCCAGTATGCATAAGGTTTATTACCGAGTTTAAAAATGTCCGCCACTCGTCCTTCTTCTAAGCCAGATCAATCCAATCAATGCTCCCCATCCCGCTTCATTAAGATCCAACTTAATATTATCTTCACATCTAGGCCTGGGTCTTCCAAGTGGTCTCTTTCCTTCAGGTTTCCACACCAAAACCCAGTATACACCTCTATTCTCCCAATTCGTGCTACGTGCCCAACCCACCTCATTCTTCTCATCACGCGAACAATATTTGGTGAAGAGTACAGTTTGTTAAGCTCCTCATTGTGTAGTTCTCTCCATTTCCCTGTTCCATCGTCCCCCTTAGGCCCAAATATACTATTCAACACTCAATTCTAAATTACCTTCAGCCTACGTTCCTCCCTCAATGTCAGCGACCAATTTTCATACCCATACAAAACAAACAACAGAAAAAATTATAGTTCTGTGTACCTTAATCTATATATTTTTGGATAGCAATACGTATTCTGCACCGAATGATAGCAAGCATTCTCCGAATTCAATCTGTTCTTCATTTCCTCCTGAATGGAATTTCGATTTGTTAAGGTTGTTCCCAAATATTTGAACTTTCCCACACTGTCAAAGGAAATATTATTAATCTTCATACTGTGATTTTGTCCTGAATTCTGATCTCGAGACATGACCATGTACTGAGTTTTATCATCTTTGCTTCTAGTCCGCTCTCCTTGCTATAAACTATAAACGCGTCTGTGTTTTTTGTATAGGAATGTACGCTTCTTTCCAATATACTAACATCATCAGCATAAACCAAAAACTGATGTATACCATTTAATTTCAACCCATTCTGTTTCCTTTAACGCTGTTATGGCATACATTAAAACACAGTGGAAAAGTAATGGCGATAAAGCGTACTTTGTTTCAAACCACTTTTAATAGGAAACATGTCGGACAAAAGTTTGCATACCCGGACTCTGGTATACGTTCCATTCAGACACATTTTTTAGCCTTACCAGTTTCATGGGGATATAAGGCTCAATAAGAATAACATACAAGACCTCCCTCCTAACTGAATCACAGGCTTTCTTGGAACATATAAATAGCTGATGCACTACTTAACTTTAGTGCCATTTTTTCTCGAGTATTTGACGAATGCAGAATATATGATCAGTAGATGACCTGTTGCGTTGAATTACACGCCGAAGATTCCCAGTAATTTCTTCGGCGTATGGAGTTAACCTTGACTGCAGGATGTTGGATAAAATTTTGTATCTAGCTGACAAAATTGATATGTCTCTAAAATTACTACAATTTTTTTTAACATCCTTCATGTAGATATGTATAATGATCGACTGCTTGCATTCCTCATGCAATTCCTCTTTATTCCAATTAGAGTTAATAAGTAAATTTGCTGAGATTTGATCAATACCTGGTGATTTGTGTCTTTTTAGCTGTGAAATGGCGCAGGCATATGATATGAAGAAAAATAAAGAGTACATCAGATGGAGACCATGTCCGACCACCTTCCGCCCATGACCTAGCGTCACTCATTAATCGGTTGGTCAGATTTTCATAACATTTGGTACAGGAGAAATGTAGAAAATGGTTAATAACGGTCATAGGTTACTTATGATAGTAAATAAAATTATTACTTCTAATTTTTTTATTTATTGACAAATTTGGTTCCAGTTACGAATATTCTGAACACTGGGGAACATCGAATTTAATGTGCAAGACTTTATGAAACATGCTCTGCATTATTATTATGTTCTTTCAGTATTTGTTGTTGTGGATGGCAAATTATATCCTCTTCACAACGAAATCTGACATGCCACACTATGATTTCTTCTAGAAACACTTCCAAATTTAAATTTAAGCTCGCAATATAGGAAATGTTGCCGATCTCAGTGGCTGCACCGTCTAAGGTGTGGGTCTACGGTAGCTGGTTTCCTGAGACTGCGGGTTCGAATTCTGTCGGTGGCATGGATGACTCTCTTGCTACCGTTGTGTGTTGTCACGTAGAGGGCAATGTGATGGGCCGATCACTCGTCCAGAGGATTCCTACCGAGTGTGGTGTGTCTGCGTGTGATCGAGGATCAAGTCTTACGGAGGGGACAGAGAGATGTATCACCTGCGTAAATCCAATTACATCCTTCACAACAATCTAGCACGCAGGCTTCCGTTACCTCCTCCGTACGTAGTCCGAAATGAGTGACCCAGCAGTCAGTGAAGTTTGACGACAGTAAGCCAAGCATATTATCAAAAATGATTACCAATATGTTTGCATTGTTCCTCTCAAGAAAATTACAGCATATAAACTTAGCCTCCATGTTACATCAAAACCATTTTCTCCGCAAATAATGCCAATCTGTCATCATGTTTCAGCTCTGTGGTATATTTCATTTAAGCAAATAACCATGAGTACAATAATCCATCTCTGAGAAAAACCATTTGTAATTCCTCTAGGAGAGAACTGATATGTTTCTGTACACAATCCATAAGTTTCAACATTATTTACAGTATAACTTCGAATAACATGAAGTGGCTCTCTCTTCGAAAATCAAACTGGAAGCTAATTTACACATGCGCAGTCTAGATGTTTATCATGACGTCCCTGTTACGATATATCGTCTGTGTATAGTAAGTGTATCAGACTTGGTAATCTATTTCAACGTCTAAAAAATTAATATCTACATTAAATGGCACACAAAGGGGAGATTAAGGGCTCCAGACGTACAGATTGATCCCTTGTGAGATGATAAATCTGGAACACACAAGCTTGTTGCTCAGATGTGAGCTGAAAGAAATGTAGAGGATTCAACCCTTTAATCTTCGTGTTTGTTAACTTATATAGCGTTTTGTGCTTCGTAGTGCACGTAGAAGGAAAGGATCTGATTGCGAGGGAAAAAAAGTCTGCATTTTAGGTTACGCGGCAGGTAGAACAGAGCCGAGAAAAATATTTTCTGGAATACTATCTTGCCCTGGGACCTTGAAATTGTGCGTGGAAACCTGCAACATCTAGAGCGGTGAGCAATATACCCTTAATGACTGATAATTCTATGGAAATTTACAAGCAAAAAATCCTTAGTTACTGGTAATTTTACGGAAATTTATAAGCAAAATACCACTTTATTTTTAAGAATAAGCTGTAACTGAGAACGTACTTGCAGTTTGTAACACTTCGGAACCCGAAACTCGTCTAAAGAGTTTGGAAAATGTCAGTCAACATCACATACAATACAAAGCTTCTCCATTCCAAAATTAGCCATTCAATGTATTTTATCATTCGGCGCAGAATCTTTTGTCTTCCAGGTTGCTCTCCAACAATTTAAAGATTAAGATATATAGAACTATAATTTTCCCTGTTTTTTGTATGGGTGTGAAACTTGGTCGTTGACATTGCGGGAGGAAAGGAAGCTGAGGGTGTTTGAGAACACGGTGTTGAGGAGAATATTTTGACTTAGGACGGACAAGGTAACGGGAGAATGGAGGAGATTGCATAACGAGGAGCTAAATGATTTGTACTCCTCACCCAATATTATGCGGGTGATAAAATCGAGAAAAATGAGATGGGCTGGGCATGTGGCGCGTATGGGTGAGGAGAGGGGCGTGTATAGGGTCTCGGTGGGGAAACCGCAGGGAAGGAACCACTGGAGAGACCTAGGCATAGATGGGTGGATAATATTAGGATGAATCTCCAGGAGGTGGGATGTGGGTATATGGACTGGATTGGGCTGGCCCAGGATAGGGACAGCTGGCGGAAGCTTGTGAGTGCGGTAATGAACTTTCGGGTTCCGTGAAATGCGGGGAATTTCTTGACTAGCTGCAAATTAGTTAGCATCTCAAGAAAGACTCTGTACTATGGAGTAAGTATGTGTTTATGTTTTTTATGGCAAAGATATCAAATTCTTAAGTATGGCTTACACTTGCAAAAAAAGTGAAGAGGTTTTCAGTATTAAGTCGGGTCTTATACATACCAACAGAGCGCTATAAAGTTTTAAGTCAAGTCCCTGTACAAAACTATTCACACAATACGATAAAAAATATAAAACTATTCAGGCTCTCATTTTCCTTATCCACAAGGGTAGATTTAAGAATATGAAGCACTACACTGAACTATCACTATCTCTCCAGGTATCTTACAACTGGCAGATTTTTCAATTCCTTCTTACGTCAGAACGTTATCGAGAACACAAAATTCAACACAATCTTCGCTTCACACCGAATTCGAAGGGTGATATGTGTTCTCATATCTGGATGCAGAAGAAACAAGCCCTTTCTCTCGTCCCCTCCAATATGACATACGAAGTTCACTTACGCCACTATCAAATACATTACCTAATAATACACATGGGGATACCCGACATACAATTTCGTTAATTTTTTCGAGATACTCTTTATGTACAAGTAGCCGAAATCTGTATGTGCGCCCCTTGGTCACCGCAGTAAACGAAGTAAAAGTTGTGTAACAATGCATAAAATAGAAGCCCGTTCCATATCATTAATACACAAACTCTAAAATCATTGCACCCTTGATCTTTTCACAGACATATTTCTAATTAACTCTTATCCTGCTAACGTGGATAATATGGTGAGCTTCTAATAATGCCAGCAGATGGCAGATAGGATTTAGCTAGGTGTTTAAAGGGTTAAAATTCGAGATGATTTTTCATCGTCTACAAAGCAATGTCATTAAATGGGGTTTGGTGGTCAAAGAACGAAACAAAAAACCGGAAAAAGATGATCTATAACAGCGAGGTTAAAAGTGTACTGATCTACGGAGATGAAACTTGGTGTTCATATGGAGAAGACAGGAGAAGAATTAACGCAACTGAGATGGATGCATTAAGACGATCAGCAAGGATTTCTAAACTAGACAGAAAAACGAATGAGTGCATTAGAGAAAAAAATGAACGCGCAAGATACGATAATGGATGAGATAACCCGAAAACAACTCATTAGGTATGGTCATGTCGAGAGAATGGACCCAACGCGATTACCAAAAATTATGATTGACTGGAAACCTGAAGGCAGGAAAAAACGAGGCCGTCCACGAAGAACCCGGAAAGATGGGACATACACAGCCGTGATGAACGAGATCTAAGAACGGACGAATGGAACAATCGAAGGCAATGGAATATGGAAGTTGGAAGGCGTCGCCAGACGTTTTAAAACTGCACAATACATACATACATACATAACAATGTCAATTAAGGAAAGAAATATTTTCATATGACGCCACAAACTGTGCTTCATTTAGATATGTATGAAGAGTACACAGTAGTTTGGAGTTCATAGGTCTCTCAGTCCATGTACTTATAAAAGGAAACATCCTCAACTTGGAGATTCTGTAGACAGAAGACTAATGCAGGTGATTTCTGTTCTTCTCCTGTGCTCCTTCCAGTACGAGATGTTTACCAAGTCAAGGGATGCTTGTGGGAAGGGTAGATGTCTGTTCACTCTCCACCATTTGTACATTGCAATATATCTCCAAGCCCTCCACGTCTTACACTCGTTCTGTGGTAAGCCTAAGACGTTCCATCGTATCAGTCTTGATACTCTTAGTTTAATACGTAGTGTTCTTCTTGAGAAAAACTCAAACACTCAATTTTCGGGCAGACAAATCACGGTATCTTATTGTCCGAATTGTTCCACATGTAATTTGAACTGAACTATGTAATACATTCGGTATCAATATGCCGCGGTATTTGTTTCTCTCTCCAGCAACAATGCAATTCAAAACATTGCTATTGTACTTATGTTTGCTCAGGCATCATGTTTTTATATGATGTGTAGCTACCTGCCCAAACAGAGATAAGCCATCACATTCCTGTGACGGCTTTACTAAAAACTTTGTACAACATATTTTTCGCCATATTTATAAATGATGAATGTGACAACTGTGAAACATCAATCTTGACTGGTATTATTGACATTGCAGTGCATTATACCTCTTGTGAAATTTATACAGCCCAATGACGGCTTAGTGAAAAGCCGAGACCTATAACCGTTGGCACGATGACACCCAGTAAATATACACTGACAACTGAAGTATACAAACCAAATAGATGTCACTTATTATTTTATTGTACTTCTTATAGGCTCAACATGTTTCGGGCACTACTATGCCCATCATCAGGAGCTCGCGACTATAATGTTGATTACCACATTGGTCGTTTCGTTTTGTAAAGATGGAGGAGGTAGCGTTATTGTAACACTAAACCCCCTATTTCAGACGGCCATTAACCCCCAGACCCCACATACTACATGAAAAGACCAGTCGTGCTTTAGCCTGTAGCCCGGACACTACTCCAGCCTAACCGCACCTAACCTCCAACCTACAGTAAATCAAGGTATGTACAATTTCAGATACACAATACTAATTAACACTAACAACATATCGAATTACCAGTCCACTAATGAAACACACTACACACAACAGAACACTACGATCACCACGCATAAAGGATCACAAATAGTAATATTAAAAGAAATACGTTACCAGCTACAACCAAGGGACAAAGAACTTCACACTGACCATACACCACTAAGAACCATAATTTTACATTAAAGCTACCCCCTTCATCTTTACTGAAAGAAACGACCAATGTGGTAATCAACATTATAGTCGCGAGTTCACGATGATGGGCATAGTAGTGCCCGAAACATGTTGAGCCTATAAGAAGTACAATAAAATAACAAGAGGCATCTAGTTGGTTTTTATTCTTCAGTTATCACAATGATGCACGGTCCAACAAACATCAAATACGGTGACAAAACTCGCCACCGAAGTGCACACAATTTGCACCAGTGATTTTTGCGTGATACTCATATATGGTTTACATTTTTATAGACATATAAATGACTCCGAAACATATGCAGGATCTCTAATACTATCTCCTTTAAAATCCTTCTGGCAATTGTCGAGCAGAAACGTATAGACAGACGGACAGGCAGGCATGATCTCTTGTGTCTGCGCTTAGTGCAAAACAGACATAGACCTACTTTATTACCATTACGGTAATTACATTGTTACGTAGTCTTCCCGATATTTCAAATGATCTGAAGATAACAAAAACACAGGCCTTTAATTTACGTCATTCCAAGTTTCGGATGCCGAAAAACTATTACGTCACGTACCAAGCGTAGTTGAAGATGGCTGCAAGATGAAGATACTGCGCCGAGAAGCCAGCACGAGGCATCTTAGGACGCCAGACAATTTATCTTACAAAACGCAATATTCATTTTGCTCTCTGCTTAATGGGTGTCCCAAGGATGAAGTTAGTTTGGTCGAAATGTTGAGAAATGCAAGCGAGTGGCAAGGTGAACAACAGGAAACTGTTTGACAAAGTAGTTTTATACAATATTAGTACACTAAATATAGGGTTTTATGCCGCACGCATTCACATTACATTTTACCCCCGCGTGTTTCATCCACTACAACCATCCTTACGGCTCAAATTCAGTAACATGAAAACAGAAACTGCGTAGGTTTTACACGATAGGTAAAAATACTGAATACAAATACACACATTACATACAATGAAACATTTAGTGTACTGTGATGGTACACGAAGATATTGTCAAACTGAATATCACAGCACGGTATTAAACAAAATATTTTAAAACAGAAAACTGTGTTCGGTTCGAAAACTATAAGAACAAAATTACCCTTTTATCTATAAACTATTTGCGCTTGCAACTTGCTGAACTACCCGCGGTACTGTTCACGCAAAGATAAAGGTAAAATTTACCCTATAACAGGCCGCGAAGGACCAGAGGGGGAGTAGAGGTAGAGCTCTACTCTTTCTTTAACCTCGGCGCTAAATGGGGGTGGGTGGTAAACGCCACGCCCTAACCGCTTTTCCCCGGGAAAGACCCGGTACCCATTGTATAGAAAGCTGGGTTAACCTCAGTTCCGATCCAGACGGGTGCGGAAAATAGTGTTCACGTACTTTAGACACAAACCCAGATTTTCCTAAAATATCTGTTTTAGTGTCGAGGTCGTATTTAACCGGAAAGAGTTGAGTCTGACACTCCATCTGCATAGAAATGGCTTACGGGCTTTGTGGAAAATGTGACTAACTTTATTACTGAACATTACAAGCAAATTTGTACATACCGAACACCTAGCATGCTAATTTACGTAAAGTCACACCTTAATTATTCATTTGGATTCAGCGTTAATTTTTAAAACATAAAACAAATAATAACAATGATACTAAAATTGTGATGTTCTGAGCTAAGCTATCCCGCAGTTTATTTCAGTTATTTTTAAAATAAAAAAAAACTGCCATCCCCATCTTCAATGTCAAAGTCATAACAAGGAAAAACGGAACTTTAATATACTCCGTCCTAAAAAATTTGAAACTCAATAAGTTTTGACACGTCATAGTGTACCTCACGTTTCAGTAAGTTATAATAGGTCACGGCGAAACTCAAAATCTCAGTAAGCAATAACATGTCACAGTAAAACTCAAAAATCGCAGTAAGTTACAACACGTCGCAGTAAAATTTTATCTCAGTCACGACAGGTCAAAGTGAAAGACACGTCACGTCATAGTGAAACCCAAATATCAGTACTTTAAGACAGCCCATAATGCACCACAATTTAAATTCTACCAACAGCTAATTAACTCATTACAGCATTGTCTTCATTCAAATCATTTAATTGTTAGAGAAGTCATCTAAATTTATTGAATCTGAAGTCCACTCACAAAGATTATTGCTGACAAAAGTGTCCCTATAATAAATCCAACTCATAAACATAAATATCCACTTTGACGTCACTCTTAATCTATGGCTAGATATCCCAAATGATTTACTCGCAAAGGTTTGAAGATACAATTTTGCATACAATTCTCATTTGTCCCATGCGTGCTACATGCTTTTAATAAGACGAAAGTCTAGTACAAACATCGTAAAATATATTAAATATAAGCGTAATTACGTTTATCGTGTTAGAAAGGGAATTTGCCACTACATTTATCAGAGCTTAATTGAAGAGTTACAGGGCAAATATACGTTGACTTAGACGAATAATTTACTTCCTTACGCAATCCATTTTAGCACCTAAGGCATTTAAACACATACAAGGAATTTACACAAAGGAAAATCTACATACAGCCGCTATTCGTGTTTAAGTCATTTTGTTTACACATTGAATATTTGTACATAAATCTTCAGGCATATCAAGTTTTCATAGTATATGATAATTCAAATTTCACACTACGAAAGACAATTAACTCCAAGAGGAAAATTTCGGTAGGCAAGGCAGAAATGTCAGTGAAATATGCTCTTATAGAATACAGCATTGCCCATATCTTCACTATAATTTTTATTACAAGTCTCTTCTAAAAAGACGGTCGGTGTTTCGAATGGGATCTGCCAACACAACAAACAGTTTGAATGGCAATGCAGAGCTCTGCGTCCAGAAAAAAGGTTAATGTCGAGTACATTCTACAGCGCCGTCCACACTGGCTCCGGTACCAATCTAGCCTCCTACTCAATTGGTACCGGGGTTCTTGCCCGGAGATAAATCGGCCGGGGAGTACTATTGACCACGCACTCCAATCTAGCGCCGAGCTATATATATATTCCCCCTCTAAGCCTTTATGGCTTTGGCAGTGACAACTTTGCCGTACATTCTGAAACGCCGAGTGACCATTGATAAACTCAGCTGCAGCAGGACAATGAATGTGCAAACATTATAAATGAATTAATTTTTTTATTTGAACAGGTTTGAAACGCATGAAACTGATGTGGACTGACCGAACAGGTTAGCTTGACGGTAACGATATAAACTTGTACTAAGGAGGTGTCGGGTTCGAATCTCGGACGGAACATTATCTATCCTGAATGAGTTCCTTTGTGATATTCCTCAGTTCTTCCATACATCTGTCAGGATATCAGTCGAAAATATGACATGACCGATCCTTTCAAAATTCTTTCCATTTCCCTATTTACCGACCGTCCTAACATCCGAAACCATATGGCTTTCTGCACTGTTCAACATAAGTCTTAAAATATACCACAAATAAATAAACCACCATTATTGATATCAGTGTCATGTGCCATCAATATTATTAACTATACGGGCAATGTAATTAGAATTGTAACATTGGAGTGCGCGCGTGCAACCATTGTTGTGTAGAATAGCAGTAATTATGACATACTCTGAGTGGGTGCCTGTAGCCTTAGCTATCCAGCATGGAATGCGAATGCGCCATATTATATTGTTATCTGTGGCCTCTCTTGCTATACCATATTTGTCCATATTTTTTTCATTCATGGCACGATTATTGGACAAGATTTATTGAAAATAAATACGTGTTTTTATTTTATCTACGAATTTGTCTAAAACATTTCAGTCTACGAAGAATTCAACAAAATATTATCATAAATGTACATACGTCTCCACGATCAGTGCCCATTTTTTTTGTCAGATCGTAATGAAACTCGAATTTTATAGAAAGATTTTCGAAAAATTCTCAAATATCAAATTTCATGAAGATCCTTACAGTAGGAGCCGAGTTGTTCCATGCGGACGGACAGACGGATAGATATGACGAAGCTAATAGTTGGTTTTCTCAATTTCGAGAAAGCGCCCAAAATTATAAGTTTTGTATCAGAATCCTCTCACATATGCCGAATTTATCTGAAAATGATTCATCACAGAAATATCGGTAAGGAAAACCTCATCAAGAATTTTCTGTCAGTAGATTCTTTTACGGCTACAAAACTGAAGAACAGCTCACATATTTTGAAATTTGCACAGAGTTTCACGAAGTCCACACAAGACGCAGCAGTATGTAGTCCACTAGAGTAGCGATAATCTAGATAAGATAAACCAGAGAGAATGAGACAAGTGTGTTGCTATATATCGTTCGCACAACATGCATGTCTCCTCCCAGTACGTGTAGCGAGTACTCTAATTCATTTGCAAGACAGAGACAGTCTGCTTGATTTACTGTGAAGGAAACCTTCCTTCACTTAAGGCGGCGCTGTACCTAGGTAAAGCCCTGTGTTGAAGATGGCCTACAGAGTTGCTTGCTGATGATAGCTGCACACGAAGACGCTTGCAACACAAAGTGAATGCAGCATCTATTTGTGTGCCAGATTTATACCGGTGGCTCTGACAAGCACCGCCACCCTTCCTTTGTTTAATTTATGTAACACACCACCCACAAACACCACTCCGGAGTCTGGCGCGCCTTACAGGAAGTTGTAGAGTTACAGATACCACCAGGGATGCATATACATGTTTATTAGCCTTCTGATAATAATACTGGGCTACCTGCTGTGGCCCCATATCCTAATACTAGCAAAACCGGAGAACATGGGGTCGAATTTCAGGAAAGGTAAATTGTCCGTAGGCTTCATTTACATATGACCGAATTATTTCCAAACGATCTTTTTTAGCCGCGTTCGCACAGCCGCGAAAAGCGCCTCTTAGCTTCGTCATGTGCGTCTGTCCGTGTTGAAGAATGTGTCAGCACGGATCGCTTTGGATGGATAACCGTCAAATATGATACTGGGGACTGCACTGAAAATCTGTCGAGCTATGGCAAATTTTGTTAAAATCGACCAAATATATAGGGCACTTTGAATGAAGACTAAGTATGTTTTATTTTTGCCGGAGGCAATAAATGACCATAAGGACGTGTCGAGCGAAATGACATCAGATTGTTAGGATAGCCAAGGAGGTATAAACATTAGGCGAACGCGCCACAATGTTACGTTACGTTATACGTAATCTTTCGAACTGGGTAATTTGAAATTAGTATAAAATAATGTTTAACAGTCAAACGTAAGTATCTGTTAGATCCAACGTTTCGCACAATCCATTCCAATACTCGCGAAGTATGGCTGACATCGGTCTGCCTGACACCACATGCGACGACGCATTTCTTTCGATATGATTTCCATTCGTGACACTGACTTCCGTAGAGGCAATTAATAAATTCCCGGACATTGAAGAAGTGGAATTCGAAAACATTGGTACTATCTCCCAATTTCATTTAATATTTTCCTCCTTGAAACAAAATGAAAAATTATTTATGTGTTACACAGTTTTGTTACGAATTATGATATAATTTATGACGGCACAGGAAGGGTATTACAGAAAGATATTATATGTACATCTTGGATTATTCGTATCAAGGAAACCCTAAATTCTGCCTCAGAAAGACGCGTGACGACACTCGGAACAACACAACTGAACGAAAAAAAGGGAAAATGCTACTAACAGATATGTAGAAATATAATCTTACTGGGAATATCGTACATTCACTAAGGACTGTAAAACAACTAAAGATGTATGCTCATTTATTTAATTAATACACAAACAAATGCACATATATTCATAGATGATTTAAAATTCACATTAGAACACTTAAAACGCTCCTATATGTTTCGATCACACCATCATCCTCAGGGAGCATACATTGTTCCTTGCTAAAGTTATAGTTTAAAAACACTCAGTGATTTATATCGTTAGGCCGAGTTGGTGCTGTGGCAGCATGTCTTGTGTATTATGTGAGTCGTATAGTGTTCAGAGTGGGCCGGCTTTGGATGTGCGTTGTGCGACGTGTAGCGCCATACGTGTGTATACAGAGTGTTTTTAAACCATAACTTTAGCAAGGAACAATGTATGCTCCCTGAGGATGATGTTATGATCGAAACACGTAGGAGCGTTTTAATGTGAATTTTAGATCATTAAATGAATATATGTGCATCTGTTGGTGTATTAATTAAATAAATTACAGAATGCACGGTATAAAGATAAAGATATGAGCTCATTACTTGTGCGTGCGATAATACAAAGTAAAACGCACAAAAAGTAAAGTGTTGAATAAGAAATTCTGAAGAGTGTTTTATCGATATTTTGAAAAGCATTTTAGATCAAGGGGAGGAACAAAACTGCGCAGACTCAGGTTGAATGTTAATGAAGGCTCGCAGCTGTAGTGATCCAGCTGCAACACACTGCGTAGTGAGATAGCATGTCTTCTCAAAAGGTGTGTTGTTCTAGCTACTGAGAAGGGAGGAGAGATGTTACTGATGAAGACAGATGTGAAGGAGAGGATTAACTTGACTACTCTAAATTCGATTTAAGTGATTGATTTACTGGTGTCCTTTGCGTGCTGTCTTCCTGCTAATCACATTCGGTCCTCAAGCCTATGACGAGAGCCATATTTATTTTTTTTAATATCATGCAGTACAGCTTTATTATTTGATTAATGATTTTGAATGCCTTCCGGGCGAGGAAAACGTGAACATGACTTCGAGGTTTCAGCTGTAAACGAAGTGTTTATGTTGACTTAACAAAGCTATAAGGAAGTGGGGTTTTATAAACCCAAACAGCAGAATAGCCCATGTATGATCTGAAGAAGCAAGCAGCTTTTACCAAATTTAAGCAATATCCCTGCTTACACGTGACTCCTTTTACGACTATGTGAATAGCTGACCTGATATAACGTCAGATGTTAAGTTGGTATGTGAATATAAACTAAAATACTCGTAGGTATGGTAAAAGGTAAAGCAGTCCCATTGCAGGCCTGGAGTGGCCCAGAAGGTTCCAGGAAGTTAAGGTTCCCAGATTTCATGACAACGGCACAAGATGATTGTAAGGTTGTCAGCCTTACGCATCGGCAGCCTTTACCCCCAGGAAGTGCTCCTGGTACTCATTTTTGTTAGAGGCTGAGTCGACCCCAGGACCATAGTGCGATCGGAAGTATTTTATGTAAATAAAAAATTCCAATGAAACCAGCTGGGATCAAAATAACGACCTTCCGATTTGTAGCACAACACTTCAACCACTGTGCCACAGCGGTCCACCTAAAAAAATATATGGACAGGGTTGTATTTTGAGTAAAAGCCCGATATTGCTTGAGGGCACTGCAGAAAGCTAAGAAAAAATTCGGGGCCAAGATTCGAAGCAACTAACTCATCACTGGATTTCGACGTAAACAAAAACATGTAGGCCTGAGAAAACACGTAGAATACTCCGCTGACTTGAGCAGAGCACAGGCAGCCGGCTTACACTTCGCATATACTCAGTATAAATTCAGCGCAAACATTCTTGTTCTTGGGGGGGAGGGGGCGAATTTCTTCAGCGCTATGTCCGAACACAGCCTTCGTTACCAACTATAAACGACAGACTGAGAAATTTGATAGATTTTCCTTTGACAGCATACTGTGAATTACTGACCAAACGTCAAACACAATTACATAGCGTTGCTGAATAGGAATTATGGCAACTTGTGATTAATGCTTTACATATTTTGTATAGTGAGGTTAGAAACAACCAAATTAATTATTGTAAAATTCTATGGTAATCTGTTTGCATAAATTTAAATGATACATATTACAATTACGAGATTTGCCGGATGAAAACTAAACTTTTATATTTGTGGCCCCAAATGGCACAGAGCAGAAAGATAAATATAAACTTTGCTCGGTTCTAATTCTGACTATGAATTACATAAATAAATAATCTAAAGGAACTAGAGCACATTCTTACACCGTTTTTTATGGTGTATACGTTGTTCTATAAGTAGTTTCACTCCCATTAGCAATACTTCACTCTCTCGGTAAGCAGTGATGAAATTAAAATGATGATAACTTAGTATAGTATATAAACTATTGCGAAAATGAGTAATTGCTTCAGAAGGTAATGGGGCCAAAGGAAACAACATAAACGGAGGACATAATTCCAAAAGCCCTCCTTCATCACAAGCACTGGAAGGTGGACAGAAGAGTTACTGGAATGTCTCTGACCACATTTATGTGCACCAGTTTACATTGTATGACTATCACGGACATTCAGGAATATCATACATAAGGGAAGATTAACGTTAAGACGTGAAAGTAATATATGAGAAAAAAATCATTCGTGTGGGACAGAAAAGATAAAAGAACTGTAAGGCTGCTAAGCCTTACTTTGCTTCAGGTATTTGCCGTAAGATTTCAGCACAAACTTATTTGATTTTTCAAGAAGATTCCCTCATAATTTAGTTAAGCAGTTTGTCTGATTGTGAAAAGAACAGACAGTTTTCCCTCAAAGAGAATTAAGTTATAAACTTTTTTAATGGAGTTGATATTCATTTCCTTACAAGTGCGTAAGAGAATTCAAATATCGCTTAAAATAATTTCGTTCTTACATGCTGATAACGTAAGCAGAACACATGTTTATTCTTACACAAGGAAAAGTTCGATAAACGTGAAAGATATATACTTACCACACTTCCGCCATCAAAATTAGAAAGTAATTCCTACCTGCAAAGAAGAAATAAATATATTTAGAATGAGAACTGAACACTGAAATGTTAATTTTAAGAACAGATATGAATTACGGCAAAGCTCTACTCGGTTGCCACAGTTTTTCCGCAGTCCAGGAGGAGGAAGGTAATAAACTCCTTAGAAACTTCGGTATTTATCAGCCAACACGGAGTGACATCCTTCAAGACCTGAATTTTCATCAACATCGCTATTAGAAACTCAAATCTCGCATCAGTTCTGGATATTCGTTAGTTGCAGCATCCGTCGTCTGGAAGAGCTGGAATTTTACGACTAATTGTTAAAAATGAAATAAGTGATGTGACGCCATGAATTCTGGAAATCTGAGGGCAACTGAGTCACATCCGAGAAGAAAACATCATGTTGAGCTCCGGGAGAGTTTTATATAACCATGTTTACTTACCAGCTATGACAGTAGTCGGCGTAGCGACTAGGCTAAGCGCTGGTTGAACCGGGTTTAAATTCCCGGCAGGGGCAAACGATTTTTTCCTTCTCCAAAAGTCCAGAACCATTCAGAAGCCAACAAAATTTCCTATTCAATTAGAACCCGGGGCTCTTTGGCTGAGGTAAAGTGGCCGGGGCGTAACGTAGAGTATTAACTTCCATCTATGCCCAGGTTAAGAATGAATGGGATTATACCTGTACTCCCCTATATGCCTTCACGTTGTAGACAGTGATAACTTTACCTTCCTAACCTCTTGTGCACAGCAGCAACAGAATGTGCATATACTGTCTTCCTTTATCTGTGTGGAGACAAAGTGAATACTTTCCGTGCAGAACATAAGACGATAGGTAATTTTACGTCGCAGTAAGAATGGCGCCCGCGAAGCAGATGCGTAAAAAAGCGGTTTCGGAGAAAACTTGTATAATAAGAGTTGTTTTTAAACGGCCAAGAATTAAAATTATGTACCTAATGTAGACCTGAAACACTATTTTTAATTAAAATACATTCTGTAGTTTCGGCGTTGCAACTTAACGAAGAGAGAAACGGAAAGGGCAGACACAGCGTTTAAAATAGGATAGGAGAAAGAAAGGAATGAGGAATTATATACAGGGGGGTGGGGGTGCTAGAACGAAAGATCCTACAACGAACAGTTTTTATCAATAAAACCAGGATGCTACAACGAACGCGGAGAATCACTACGGCCGACGTAGCACGCGTGTGCGCATGACGTGTTGGGCCTTCCCGCTGTGATTAGAGCGTCAGTCACCGTCTTTGTTTTCGTTTGTAAGATTCAGTTGCCAGTATAGTTCAGTTATCTACTTAATTTTATATAATTTTTACACATATTTTTTTATTTTATGTTATAGTTTTCATGTTTAAATGGTTGTGTTGGATGGTAACTTTGATCTAGGCTGTGGACCTAGAACGGTTTACCCCTAAATAAATATATTTCAGTGTAGGCTGGAACGAACAGATGCTATAACGAACGAGGTTCTAGAACCAATTACGTTCGTTCTAGCATATCCCTCTGTGTATACACACAAACACACACACACACAAACGCACACACACATTGATGGAAGGTATACATACATATATATACCTTCCATCTGTTCCTGGCTATCTTATTGCTATCACAGTTTCATGATGAACTAGAAATGTAAATTTCTACTATGCAAAATTGTAGCCCTAATGCAGTATCCAGTTGTAGCAGAAATATCCATGTAATTTTTACACACATTTCTATAAACAATTCCTTCTCAAAAATTTCAATCGATATTCCTTCCAGGACATAGCTCATGCACAACTACCACGCTAACGTGAATCGCCACAGTTTTTCGTTTTGTTATTCTGAAGAGAATATATACACATGTATCATATAAATAAACTGAATTCCATTCAGATAACTTGGGCAGAACTATGTAGACGCAAACATATTCAAAAATGTCACGGGCATCAGATTAAAACGACAAATTATCCCCAAGGAAAGAGGGCTGTAGATTGTTTACCGTTGAAGCCTGTTACGCTGTACACAGGCAAGAACAGATGAATTGGCTGCGCAAATAAAGAGAGATAATTCTATTTAAAAAAAACAGGAAAAACAGAGGTTTGAGATAGGTCATGAAAACATTAATTGGCATAGTGTTTTGCAAAAAACGCAATTTAAATTGTTTATTCACACATATTTATTTAACGACGCTATTTGTAATTCAGACCTTACGTGCACCAACAATTTGAGACTTAGAAAAGGAAACTGGTCGACTGACGATATGAGAATTAGGAAAGGAAACTGGTCGACTGGCGATTTGAGAGTTAGGAAAGGAGACTGGTCGACTGGCGATTTGAGAGTTAGGGAAGAAGACTGGTCGACTGGCGATTTGAGAGTTAGGAAAGGAGACTGGTCGACTGGCGATTTGAGAGTTAGGAAAGGAGACTGGTCGACTGGCGATTTGAGAGTTAGGGAACAAGACTGGTCGACTGGCGAAACGAGGCCTCAGTCGCATCTTGGTAACTACGAACCAAACCTGTGATTTAGATTGATATTAATAATGAACACGTTTCATATTGTTGCGACTATGTTTCGGAGTGATGTCTTCAAAACCAGGAATTTCATGTTTGACATGTGGTGGAAAAGGTTTCGGGCGACTATGTGCCCATCATCAGGAGAAACTACTGCGTTTTTGCGACACTTGGTACTTGTTATTCGGTGTGGATGGCTGTCTGGTATGCAGAGTGGAATGAAAAACAAAAGTAAAGACAACGTCTGGAGACAGATGACCCGCTATTTAACCTTTTGACGCCTAATGTCAACTATAGTTGACGTACCGCACCGCTAACCTCTAAAGTTGCATTTTATATATTTATTCAACAAATATAGGTACTGAATATTTTAAACATGGTATATGCTGTCCGTT
>Ga0123352_10006189_pt1 | contig 18258 bp, 13 predicted proteins | sample TergutLab28metaG_FD_89700 | JGI IMG/M metagenome (GOLD analysis project Ga0123352, IMG submission 89700) | Labiotermes labralis P1 segment gut microbial communities from Petit-Saut dam, French Guiana - Lab288 P1 | ecosystem: Host-associated > Arthropoda: Insects > Digestive system > Gut ... | reverse complement strand
TTCCGCGTATAATTCGCTTAAATCCATCCCTTCAACCACGCGGTTCAACAGCCTTACTGAATCATCTGTCGGTATTCTTACTTCGTAATCCATCGGCAGTTTTAGTTGATATATTTCTCTGCCAAGGCTATAATCCTTTTGCTGTAGGTTTATTCTCATAAATATATTTTACAGCAAAAAACGAGAGTTGGCTTACGCCTCTCTCGTTTTTTTTTCGACTGTTGTTTTGCAACAGCCCCTCCTATTGCTGTGATAGGAATAAGTTTAGATACAACAGACGTGATACTGTCAGTTGGCAATACTGAAACCTTGATTGCAACGATTGAGCCACAAGATGCGGCAAATCCAACGATAATTTGGAGTAGCACTAATGATAGCATTGCTTCTGTTGATAATTATGGTGTCGTAACTGCTCACTCTGAAGGTATCGTCACAATTACGGCTACAGCACAAGATGGGGGACACTCTGCAAGTGCCACTGTTTCTGTAGTTATTCCGGTTGTCAGCGTATTATTGAATTATGATTATTTGAATCTCATGGAAGGTGAATATGAGGTTCTGCTGGCAACCATTATACCGTCTGACGCAACAAATCCGACTGTTATATGGAGTAGTTCGGACGAGCTTGTTGCAACCGTCAGTAATGATGGAACTGTTTTAGCACAATCTGTTGGAACTTCCGTCATAACAGTTACTGTAACTACTGACGATGGTAGTGTTGCCACGGCAGAATCTATTGTAAATGTAGGGATACCTGTAACTGGAATTAGCTTAAACAAGAATGTTACTTTCATTGGCTTAGAAAGTACAGAAACCTTATATGCAACAATTCATCCGGCGGATGCATCAAATCAGACAATTATATGGCGTAGCTCGGATGAAAGCATTGTATCTGTTGATAATGATGGCGTAATAACTACCTATCTGATAGAGGGATACGCTATTATTACTGCTGAATCAGAAGATGGTAATTTTACAGCATATTGCGTTGTAAATGTATTAGGAATGTATATTGCTGTGGAGGGTATCTCATTCGCAAGAAGTTATATGATATTGTCTGAAGGAGATACCGAATTTTTAGAAACCGTCCTTACACCATACAACGCAACAGTTCAAGGTTTAATATGGGTTAGCGACGATGACAGTATTGTAAGGATTAGTGGCGGGGGAACTGCATTTGCTGTTACCCTGGGTGTAGCGAATGTCTCAGTAACAACTATTGATGGAGGATACACCGATTCTATTGCTATTACCGTATTACCGAAGGTGGCAACACCCACGGCAAACCCACTACCACAGCCCGGACTTTCAACGGGTGGTTTCTCCGTAACGCTTTTTACCCCAACAACAGATGCCGTTATACATTATACGACAGACGGAACAGAACCTACTGAGTATAGTGCAATTTTCTCATCACCTATAGAGGTAACTGAAACTACAACTATTCGGGCGAGAGCTTTTAGGACAGGCATGGGTGCAAGTGACATTGCATCTTTCCTGTATGCCGTAGCGCAAAGAATAGATATGCCAACAGCAAATATAGAATCAGGCGTTGTTGACGTTGGTACAGAAGTAATTTTTACAAGTGATATACCCGATGCGGTAATTAGGTTTACAACTAACGGAACAGAACCAAATGAGCATAGCCGAATTTTCACACAACCTATTGTGATAACCAATACAACCACAATTAAAGCAAGGGCATTTAGGAGTGGCATGATTCCTAGCGATACTGCAACATTTGAGTATTATGTTAGAGTGTCAGCTCCAATTGCATTGCCAAATCCAGAAGATACTATAGAGAGTGGCTCTGCCGTAATTCTTACAAGTTTAATGCCGGGTGCTGTAATAAGATATACTCTGGACGGTACCGAGCCAACTTTGAGTAGCCCCGTGTTTTCAGCTCCAATTGTGATAACTGATATAACTACGATTACAGCAAAGGCAACTTTAGATGGATGGACTGATAGTGAAATAATGGTGTTCACATATTCATCAGTTAGAGTTGCACCACCTGTGGCAAATCTGCTACCCGGTGTTGTTTCTCATGGAACAGGGATTATCCTTTCGTCTGTAACGCCTGATTCGACAATAAGATTTACAACGGATGGAACTATGCCCAATCAAAATAGCCCAATTTTTTCAACACCAATTGCGATAACTCGCTCAACGCTAATCAATGCACGGGCTTTTAAGGATGGTTTAGAGCCGAGTGACGTGGCAACATTCCAGTATGATGTAAGGCTTTTCCCGCCATTTGCAAATCCTCCGTCGGGTACGGTGTTAGCAAGCGGAGATAGAGTAACACTCACGAGTGTTGACTCAACAGCAACGATACTGTATACAATCGATGGTTCTTATCCTTGCGAAAGCAATGATAATACCCGTATTTATAACAACTCGCTTATACTAAACAGCGCAACAACAATAAGGGCAAAAGCAGTTAGAAGTGATATGCCCGATAGGTATAGCGATATTGTGACATTTGTATATACTGTTGCTTCTCGCACATCCCCACCACGGGCTGTGCCGGGAAATACCAATGCGATTACTGCTGTCAACGCTGGTCATGTTATATACCTAGACCACAATGACAATAATGTGGAAATTTTCTTTACCCTTACGCCCGAAGGTTCTACCCCTCGCATACCAACTATACACAGCACTAGATATAATCCTCGCGAGGGCATACGCATAAACTTCCCCGCAACAATAACAGCTATAGCTGTAAGCCAAGGTATGGCGATTAGTGAACCGGTATCATTTAGGTACACAGTTGATAGGCTTGAAACACAAGACCTTTGGATTGGTGGGCTTGCCGCACAAATTCCGGATAATGTTATGCTTGTTGGAGGTAATCATTACTCAATAAATTTGAATAATATACCTAGTACGGTTTTCTTCGACCATCTGGATGGAACGGTCAAAGTTATTATTGGTGAGCCTTTTGGTAGACCTTGGGGGGAAGGTAGAGACCATGATGCCCGAAGGCGACAGTATGCCATTTTGAGGGATTCGCTAATTGATTATAGTCGCAATGTAAGAGGTGCGTTGAATTTTTCAACGCTAAGAAACAGTGCAGGGGTTGAACCATTCAACTTTCTTCTTCGTAACAATATTGGAATGTTTGTACCACAGCATTTGCATGGACAAAATTCCGGCATCATAGGCTTTGCAGAAGGTTCAATCCCTCAACATGGAGAACCCATATCATTGAGGGGTATGCTTTTCGTATCTCACGATACAAATCCGAACAGATTGGAAACGGCAACACTATTTACCTTGTCCGACCCTACAGGTACAATTCTATTTGACTTTGAAATAGAGCGGTCGTTGCTTGGAACAGATATCGTAAGTTATATAGGCGATATTGACCTGAGAAATATGCGACAAATTGTACCCGAAAGGGAACTGCGAGTTTATTCTGGACGTGAACGTACAACATCATACGGCATAAGAGCATTGTATCAAGAACACATTGTAAATGAAGTTAGGTTGAATGGAATTTGGAATCCGGGCAACGACAGTTTCAGTTTGCGCGGAACGACGTGGCGATATCATTACAATACAGCATTTTTTGGACTTTTGGGCTCACAAAACACAAGTCGGGGACCATTCTTAAATGAAAGGACAACATTCTGGTTGACACAACAAGCATCACCGAGAGCAGGATTTAGTCGCCTTGATGGAAGTGTTTATAATGGAGTCCATGATTTGCGAAATTTCTCATTTACAAGCCGTGATTATTTAGGAACACAATCAGAATGGCTAGGCAGTACACCTGCTGGCAATGCGGATATGCGAATATTGCAAAGGTCTGTTGCACCAGAAACAGCACCTATAATTACAGAAATTCAAGGCATTAGAGTAATGTTTTTTATCGTCGATGATGGCAGCAGAGATAGCATGAATCGTGCAACATTAATGTTCTCAATATACAATGCGCTGAATAATACTTGGAGTGTACCTCAAGCGGTGCATGATGACGGAACGAATGACTTTACTTTCAGCATTGCAAGTGATGGCATCCATCTTTGGGTGACTTGGTTAAATAGCAATCGTGTATTTGAGCAAAATGTAACGATTGATGAAATACTTGCCGCATCAGAAATAGCAGTTGCAAGATTCGATGTATCTTCGCAAACATTTATGGATGCAGAGTTCCTAACAAACGACACAATGTTAAACCATCGCCCTGTAATTGCTCTTAGTGGTGAGCAAGTTGTTGTTGCATGGATACAGAATGAAAACAATGATTTCTTTGGCAACAATGGCTACAACAATGCAATTATTGCACGGCAACTAACAGATGGAGTATGGAGCCAACCTGTGATAGTTAATTCTGGCTTAGGTGTTGTTGCAGATATGGATGTTTCCCACTTTGGAGGGCAGTTCCAAATTGCATATGTCATTGACAGCGATAACAATTTATCTACCAGACATGACCGTACTTTAATTGTACAAAATCTTTCTGGAGTGATTACAAATACGCCTGTAATTAACAAGTCAATTTCAAATTTGAACTTTACCTTTATAAATGGCGTAAATGTATTAAGTTGGCATGAGAGTGAAATATCCACAATCGATGGTACAGATTGGGAAAATGGAAACATAAGGTATATGACAGCAAGTGGTCATATTCAGTCGCTTTTCGATGTGCCTAGTATGTTTAACAATAACTATAGAATTGTAAGCAATGCCAATGGAAATACCGCTATACTTTACCCACACTCAGCAAATGGAATGGGATTCATGCTTGCACGAACACAGCATGACGGAATATGGGGAAATTCTTTTGTATTAGCGGAAACTGGGGATTTTGCTCGATTCTTTGATGTTGTTTTAGAAGATGATGGTGAGTTTACTATCGTCTACAATAATTTTAGCATGATGACTATTGGTGAGGGCGACCAATCACGTCACATCAGAACAAGTGACTTGTGTATGTTGAGAGTCAGACCAATAGAAAACCTTGCATTGATAAGGGTAAATTACGATGAACACGAAGTTCGATTGGGACAACCCCTGCAAATGAGTGTGGACATTGTAGGTACAGGCGGAGTTCCTGTAAATAGCGTTGATATTTTTGTGAATGATTCGGCAATTGGAACTTTTGCGATTCCTCACGGCTTACTGTCAGGTGAAAGTGCATCAATTGACTTTAATCTTGATATGCCTGTTAATATGGTAGAGCAAACAGACTTTGTTATCAGTGTCGTGCCAAGCGGGCAGACAAACTTGGTAACGGATACCAATAGCCGCACAATAACATTAGGACGTGTTCTTCTCATTTTGCTATTGGAAAAACAGTATAATGACGATGATACTGTTACTATCTTTGCTAATGTTGAAAATAGTAGCGATTTTAGTACGGATGCAAGGCTTGTAATAAGGCAAGGTGTATCTGATGGTCGTATTGTTGATGTATCAGAATTGGGTATTATTTCTGGTCGTCAGAATATGTACAGTGAATTTATTGTAAATCCTGATGTCATAGTTTCTGATGGGATGCCTTATGGGTTGATGTACTTTGAACTCATAAGCAGTTCTTCATCGAATATGGATTTTGTTGTTATATTTGCGAATGAAGCAAGAGTATACGATATCCTATTGAATCCTTCTGCTGACGTAACATTTTCGTCAGCTACACTCGGATATGACGTGCAAACTCCGCATAGTATACTGTTGAACAACACAGGAAACCAAGAAACAGAAGTGCTTGCGATAACACTTTCAGGCGAAAATGCATCTAGCTTTACACTGAACAGAACCGTAATACCAAACATTGCGCTAAATGGTTTCGATAGCTTTACAATCACGCCGAATGTTGGGCTTTCAGTCGGGACATACATCGCAACAGTTACAGTTTCGGGTGTTAATGTCGGCTCACGCTCATTAAACGTGAGCTTTACTGTCACTGATAAGCCTAAGTTTAATGCAACTATAGCCAATGGTGGAATAGGTGTACTCGGCAATGGGAGTTTTGCAATTGGTACGGTCGTTTCTATATACCCGGGGATTCGTAACGGATATATTTTTGATGGCTGGGTATCTAGTGATGTAGTTTTTACAAATGCTAAAAATCCATCAACAACATTTGTAATGCCTGAAAATGATGTGTTGATTACTGCAACTTGGAGAGTTTATGTAGCGGAAGAACCTCCGATTACACCACCAGTAACCCCTCCCACTGTTACTCCACCACATCCACCTATCGTTCCTCCAGTGACAGAAACGCCTCCCGATAGTTCTGTAAATGCATTCATTACACCTACAAATGTATCTTTTGATATTGTAAACCAATCAGATATTTCTGTGACATTTTCGGGGGGTAGTTATAGGCTACAATATCTTAGGATTGGAAATTATACACTGGTCAGAGATAGGGACTATACTATCATAGGCAATAGAATTATCATCCATGCTGATTTTCTGACAACTCTGCATTTAGGTGAACATACAATAATTTTTGAAATGAACGGTGGTTCAAATCCAAGACTTCGGATAAGAAATTATGATAGTTCGCAACTCTCTTATTCTGAATACCGAATATATATGAGAGAGCCTGAAGAAGTTGAAGAACAACAAGAGCCACAAGTGCCGCCAATAACACCACCAGACCTTGAGCCTACATTTGGTACTGTTTCAGAGCCGGGCGGAACCCGTATGCAGTGGATACCTCCTGTGCCTCAATTTACTTTTGACATTCCTCATGCTTGTGATATTTTCAATGACATCGCAAATGATGCGTGGTATTACGACTTTGTAGGAACTGTAGTAAATTATGGGTTATTCTCCGGCATGGGCGATGGTATTTTTGCGCCTCAATGTAGCATGACTCGTGCTATGTTTGCTCAAGTTTTGGCAAATCTGCAAGGGGTGGATATTTCCGCTTTTGGAGGACAAGGAACATTTGATGATGTGGATACTGATACTTGGTATAGTGCCGCAGTGGAATGGGCTGCATACCTTGAAATAGTTGTTGGTGTTGGCGATAATAATTTCGCTCCCAATGCTCCTATTACAAGAGAGGAAATGGCAGTTATCCTCCACAGATTTATTACCTCAATGGGCATAAATTTACAATCCGAACAGGTAAATGACTTTGCAGACCAAAGCAGTATCTCATATTGGGCTGTAGAATCAGTGGGGTTTATTCATGGGTTAGGTATTATTACTGGTCGTCCTAATAGATTGTTTGACCCACAATCTCCTGCCACAAGAGCAGAAGTAGCCACTATATTTGCCAGATTACTGGAAATAATAATACAGTAGCTTACTCAAGCAAAATCGCCGATGTTTCTTTATGTTATAAGAATGTCGGCAATTTTGTTTGTGGGATGAATGGTTTTCCAACAAATTATCACCTTGACAAAAATATATTTATAATATGGTACAATGTTAAAGTTAACTTACTTACTTTTGATTGGCGTAAACAGTACAATCAGAGTAGCGTAGCGATTGGGATCGTTGGAATGATGCATAATTTTGAAACTTAACCAAGTAGCGCATTTGCAGACTGAAGTCGTTCATGCATATATGCGTAAACACAAATCTTAAACCAGCCGACTTTGTCGATTTATATAGTAAATATAAAATATTGCGATTTATTGAAGATGGTTATGAACCTTTTCACCTCACGGATACCCAAGGTGTTATGGATGAAGTCGATGATTATATTCGTATCTCAGAAGTAGAAATTTGCATAGGCTGTCGTTTTTGTCAAAAGAGTTTTAACGGTTATTCTCGCATTGAAATGCAGAATAAACAGTTAAAATCCCTTTTGTTGCAGAGTTAATGAGGTTTTAAGAAATAATTTATAAAAACGCTTGACCATAAAATCACTAAATGGTATTATGTGGATATATCATTTTAGGTTATACAAATTCAATCAGATTGCAGAGATGTGGTGAGGGCTTTGTGCCACCACAATCAGAATTGCCAGTGACCCACTTAAATAAGTGCGTCCAATTATCCTTGTAGGGGTTCATTTGAATTAATACGCCAGTAATGGCAAATCCGCAGTAGGAGCGAAAACAAGCAAAATGCTTGATTCGGTCCTTTTTTCGTTGTTGTTTTTCCGTGTTTACTTCCAGAAAAACAATGCCTGCAAGGAAGAACCCAGGTGTAGTGACCTTAACCAAATATCACTCATCACGGGCAGATGTCAAAAGCTCATGCTTTGCCTTAACTCCACTGTACTTTTTTCAAAGGAGATTTTTATGCCAAAAAACAAAAGTATCGTTCGTCAAGTTCACAAGGTACTTCAAGAAAAATTGTGTATTGGTGAGTCAAAATACGTCGCAAAACAACAGCGTATAGCTTCCGAGGGCATTTATTCATGGAGTACCTACAGGAATTACCTTGCCAAAGGTTGCGCTTTTGCTAAATGGGCGAAGGAACAGCATGAGTGCAGGACTCTTGAAGATGCCCGTGAGTATGTAGATGCCTACATTCAGAAGCATATTGACGAAAAATATAGCCCGTGGACGCAAAGCCATATTTCCAGTGCATTGGCAAAGATTTATGGTTGCTCTACCAAAGATTTCATTCCGACGCAGGTTCGGCATAGGTCGGGTATTACTCGTAGTCGCAAGAGTAGGGCAGTTTTTTCTGAAAGCAAAAATCGTGAATTTGTAGATTTTTGTAAAGCTACGGGACTTCGCCGTCATGAAATTAAGCACCTAAAGCCAGAAAACCTTCGATATGATGAGTTTTCCAAGAAATATATGCTGGTTAATGTGAAGGGAAAGGGTGGACGCTTGCGCGACTGCCCTATCTTATCTCAAAAAGCAGTAGCACGTATACAAAATACTCCCGATGGTCAAAACGTCTGGAGCAAAATCCCATCAAGAGCAGATATTCATTCATACCGAGCTGATTACTGTAAATCGGTATACCAGCTTCATGTCCGACCAGTAGCGGAGATACCAAAAAGCGATAGGTATTACTGCCGTAGGGATTTGAAGGGCGTTGTTTATGACAAGCGCGCCATGCTAATCGCATCGCAAGCCCTTGGTCACAACAGAATCAGCGTAATAGCTGGACACTATTTATATGAACAATCCAAATTCTAACAAGTACAACCCATGCATATATTTTTAGAAAGAGGTGATGCCATGGAAGATAATTGTAACCTTATGGTGAACGAAGCCGCATTGAAGTTGGCGTTAATTGAAATTAAACTTCATGTTAATCAAAAACTATATCAGAACGGTGCGCTTACGGAAGAAATGTATACGAAGGCAAAAGAACTTATTTTGAAGGATTCAGGGGGCGTTTATGCCGCTGGCTAAACAAGAAAATAGGCGTATGGGAAATTTGACCGTATGCCTATTTTTGTTATAATGTATGGAAAGCGGAAGGATTCCCTGCATGGCTAAGCATTGATGAATTTTGGCAGGATTAAAGAGGTGTTGACATGATAGAACAACTAGAACTTATTGCTCGTGAAGTGTTGGTTCAGTATCCAGTTAGACGAGCTGCGTTTTTTGGTTCAGCAGCGAGGAATGATATGTCTGACCAAAGTGATATAGATATGCTGGTTGAATTTTTGCCAGATACTCCTGGCCTTGATTTTTTCGGCTTGCATGTTGACTTAAAAGAGGCATTTGGACGGGAAGTTGATTTGCTTACATGGGACGCGCTGGAGAGTGCGAAGCCGCGTTTCCGTAATAACGTTATCCGAGAGGAAAGAATTATTTATGAACAACAGGGTGCATAGCATTTTGGAACATATGCTTGAGGATGCACAAGATGCAATAAAATTTGCCAGCGAAGCAGGTAGCGTTGATGTCTTTTCTTCAAATAAAATGATTTATAAAGCCGTTGTTATGTCAATCTTGAATATTGGTGAGCTGACAAAACATCTGCCGCAAGAATTCAAGGCTAAACATAATGAAATTCCATGGAAGAACATTTCCGGTATGCGAGACATAGCAGCACATGGCTATCATACAATGAACCATAAAATCATTTGGGATGTAGCAAACAATTATCTTCCCAGTTTAGCAGCATTTTTGCAAAGCGAATTGGACAAACGTCCTTCATAGTGCAGAATAAAATAGTAACCGCTGACTTTTCGTTGGCGGTTATTTTTGTATAGCACGTTGACAAATTCACCGGTTGCGACTATGATAACATGTAACACACAGAAGTGATTTTCAAAACATGAGGTAGATGATTATGGATATTTATAGACTAAGGAACGAACTAAACTCAGGCAAGTCAATTTTTGACCTTCCGCTGAGGGTTACATTTTATGCTAGGGTATCCACAGGTACAGACGAGCAAACTCATTCCCTGAAAAATCAAATCAACTACTATTCTGAATTTATTAATAAAAACCCAAAATGGGCGTATGTTGAGGGATATATTGACGAGGCGTTAAGTGGGACAAGTGTGGCAAAGCGCGAGTCTTTCTTAAAAATGGTTGAAGATGCGAAATTGGATAAGTTTGATTTCATTGTAACTAAGGAAATTTCGCGATTTTCAAGGAATACATTGGATAGCATAAAGTATACCCAAGAGCTTTTAGCCGCAGGTGTTGGGGTCTTGTTTCAATCCGATAATATTAACACCCTAATGCCAGATTCTGAACTTCGCCTAACCATTATGTCCAGCATTGCCCAAGATGAAGTGAGGAAAATTTCTGAACGGGTGAAGTTTGGATTCAAGCGAGCGATTGAAAAAGGTGTCGTTTTAGGCAGTAGCAATATATGGGGGTACACCAAGCAAAACGGCAAACTAGTGATAGACGAAAAAGAAGCTGAAATCGTTAGGCAAATTTTTTTGCAATATGCCACACAAAACAAAGGCATACGTGCCATATGTGATTGGTTAAACTCACAGGGAATAAAAAATAGCAAGAACAACAACTTTTCATTTTCAACCATAAAGGGCATATTAACCAACCCAAAATATAAAGGCTACTACTGCGGAAACAAGACGCATAAATATGACTACAAGCTAAACGATGTAAAACAACTAGACCAATCTGAATGGGTTATGTACAAAGATGAAGATAACGTGCCGCCAATAGTATCGGAAGAAATTTGGGATAAAGCAAATTCGATATTGAAGAAAAGAAGCGCGAAGCAATCTTCCGAAGATAAGACAAGCTACCAGAATAAGTACGCATACAGCGGTAAAATTTACTGCGGTCAGCATAACCTACCTTTTTACCGTGCCACATATCGCTACAAATCTGGCAGTAAAGAAGTTTGGCAGTGCAAGGAGTATTCCGCCAAGGGCAAGGCTGGCTGTGATTCGCCAACCATATACACTACCGAAATTGACGCAATAATGAAGGACGCATACAACACCATCATCAAAAACCGTGCAAATATCATCCATGATTTGGTGCAAATATATTCATCAATTGGAAGCGGCTCAAAGATAAAAGAGGACATAGCCAAAACCAAAGTACAAATAAACGAAATCATCAAAAAGAAGGACAAGCTACTAGACCACAATATCGAAGGGCGAATAACTGACGACGAATTTGCCAAACGCAACCGCCAATTCAACATGGAAGTAGAAGTCCTTGAAGTTCGTCTTGTTGATTTACAGGCAGAAGAGCAAAAAAACAAGGACATCTCCCATACAGTAGAAACTCTACGCAAAATGATAGCCAACGAGCTAGACTTTAATGACGGTTTCGACAACACCATCATAGACGCGCTGCTAGATAAAATAGTAGTCCACAAAACCAAAGATAAAAAAATCATAAACCTGCAAATATTTTTCAAGGTGCTAAACGACGAAGTGAAATTCAATATCACCCGTGGCAAAAATACAATTATCGAAAGCAGTTACAGGCAAAACCTGATAAACAATGAAGAATCAAACACTTCTGTTTGTTCCAAATCATACATCTGATTAGGGCAGACATAGAAACCGAGGTATCCCCACTAGTAGGCAACGAAAAACAAAGCGAAGACCTCATTGCCTACATCAACGAAGAAATGAGCGAAGACCCCAGCAAAATTTGGGAGCTAAACATGTTTGGCAAGTCTATGCATGAAATGGTGCGCGATGGGTTGCAAAATAAACTCTTCCGTATGCCCGAAGATGCACAGATGAAATTCCAAGATACGTTGCAGCGCATCATCAACGAAGGCTCGGGCGGTTTAATTTGTATCATATTGTAGCATTCAAATGACCATGATATAATGCACATATGTGGCGAAAGCTAACGCTACCGTATACTATGGGGTCATACGGCAGAATCGCTAATAGCAGGTTGATGCAGATGAGAAGTTTTAAGCTGTTTTGGTTATCGTTTGTGACAACTGCTTTGGTTGTTACGGCATGTCTATCTTTGGGGGTTGCTCTTTTTATTGTTTTTAACGAAAATAATACAACAGAAACTGTACCTGTTGTTGCCCGCATCCCTGATAATGAAGAAGCGTTTGCAGAAGCCCTTGAGGATACATATTATCCATATGACGATGACTGGCATTTTATAGCATGGCGATTTACAGCATATACCTCCCCCAATTTTATGGGGGAGGTTGTTGGCGTGTTTGATGCGCAATACATTCCTATTACATATATGGATGGGGATTGGATGTACGCTTCTAACATAGGCGGCTGGGTATATACGGCGGCAGATAAGTTGTATACAGGCAGGATTATGGGGGTATTTGACAGTGTTGATGGTGATATGGTGTCGAGACTTGGGGCAAAAAGTGTAGAAGTTATTGAAAGAGACGGCGATTGGATTCATACTAGTGAAGGGTGGCTATACCTAAATTTTACTCCAGCCTTTATTTTAGAGGAGTTTATGGCTCAGTTTGGCAACACGGTTGCGGTCTATTATGAAAACTTGGAATCAGGTTTCATTTTCCGTCATCACGCGGATAGAGTCTTTTTTGGTGCCAGCGCAACAAAAGCACCCTTCGCACTTTACATTTATCTTGAAGCCGAACAGGGAAGGGCTGGAATGAGCAATTTGATTACGTACACCACGGACGATTTTTGGGAGGGCAGCGGCGTGATTCGTCACCAGTACGCACTTGGCACCATGTTTACCAGACAGAGATTGCTTCATTTGATGTTGGTGCCCAGTGACAATGTGGCGACCCGAATGTTGCGCCGGTCGCATGGGCTGACGGGCTATAGTGCTTTTGTAGAAAGTATCGGCGCAGACCCAAATAATGTACACAACCTGACGTACTCCCGACTTACAGCGAATGATGCAGGTATATTTATGAGAGAGGCCTTCCGTTATATTGAGTCTGGCGGTATTTATAGTGAGGATTTGCGCAGCAATTTGCTTGCAAACAGATATCCGTTCATCATTTCTGATTACCCAGTGGCAAGTAAAAGTGGCTGGGCTGCCAATTTTGGAGCGGCTTGGCACGATATGGCCATCGTGTATGCACCGTCACCATATATATTGGCACTGTTGTCAAACAGAGATGGCAATGCCAGTGACCGACGTGTGTATGAATCTATATCTATGTTTATACAGGCGTTTAATAGTGAATGGTTTTGATAAATATATAATCAACCCTCAAGGAGTGATTCACAAGTGATTGCATATGTAAAAGGCACTTTAGCCTATATAAACGACCAATCGGTAGTTATTGACGTACATGGTCTTGGGTATCTTGTCAACGTTTCAACATCGACTATCAGCCGATTGCCTAGCCGTGGTACAGAGCTTCAACTGTTCACATATTTGCAAACCACCGACAGTGGGCAGTCGTTGCACGGTTTTTTATCCCAGGAAGAAGTGCGGTTATTCACACTGCTGATATCTGTATCGGGCATTGGCGCAAAGGTTGCGACGGCTATTTTGGGTACGCTGTCGCCGCAGCAAATCATGATGGCCATTGTCGCGGAAGACGCGGTGGCATTAAGCAAAGCCCCAGGTGTTGGCAAAAAGACTGCCCAACGGGTCATGTTAGAATTGCGTGATAAGATAAAAACCACGGGCTCTTGGGAAGATTCTGGCGCGTCACAGATTTCTGGCGCATTGGTTTCAGGCGGCGCAGCTTCCGAAAAGCAAGACGCAATGGACGCGCTGCTTGCGCTAGGATACGGACGCGCAGAGGCGATGCAAACGGTACTGGAAGTGGCAGAAGACGGCATGGCGGCAGATGCAATCATTCGCGTTGCATTGAAGAAACTGGCGAAGGGGTAACATATGGAAGCGGAATTTTTAAAAACAACGATGGACGATGCATTCAGTGAGTCGTCTAACCGAGCATTCACACGCGAAGACGAGGACATAGAACTCAAACTACGCCCGACGCGCTTCGACGAATACATCGGTCAAGAAAAAGTCAAAGAAAATATGAAGGTCTTTGTACAGGCGGCACTTGGGCGCAGTGAAACATTAGACCATGTATTGCTATACGGTCAACCAGGGCTTGGCAAAACAACATTGTCCGCAATCATCGCCCATGCAATGAACGCAAAACTGCGCGTAACCGCTGGCCCATCCATCGAACGCCCTGGTGACATGGCGGCTATTTTAAACGACCTCAACGAAGGTGACTTCTTATTTATAGATGAAATCCACCGCTTACCGCGCACCATTGAAGAGATTTTGTACCCTGCTATGGAAGATTTTGTGCTGGATATTATCATCGGCAAAGGCCCCAGCGCGAAAAGCATTCGTTTGGATTTGCCGCGATTTACTTTAATTGGCGCAACCACGCGAATTGGGTTACTCACCGCACCATTACGCGACCGCTTTGGCATGGTGCATCACCTTGAGCCATATAGCGTGGACGATTTAAAACGCATCGTCACCCGCTCCGCAGAGGTATTGGGTGTAGAAATCGTACCTGACGGTGCGGAAGAAATCGCAAGAAGGGCAAGAGGAACACCGCGTATTGCCAACCGCTTGTTAAAACGCGTCAGAGATTTTGCCGAGGTACAATTTGACGGCATTATCACCGCAGAAGTTTCTCAAACATCGCTAAACAGGCTGGAAATAGACCCGATGGGGCTGGATACTGTGGATAAAAAAATCCTCCGCGCCATTATAGAAAAATTTGGCGGCGGACCGGTTGGGCTAGACACATTAGCCGCAAGCATAGATGAAGAGGCCGGTACGCTAGAGGATGTAGCCGAGCCGTATTTATTACAATTGGGATTTATTCAACGCACCCCGCGAGGGCGCATGGTTACACGCCTTGGTTACAAGCATTTAGGACTGGAAGGGTTAGCCGCGTCGCCGTCGGATGAGCAGATGTCGATATTGGATTTTTAGAAAGGAACTTATCATGAATATTCTGAAACGTATACAATACAATGCCCCAGTCACGCTTACTTTTGCAATCATATCGCTGGCTATACTGGGTATTGCATACCTCACCGATTTCCGCAGTAATTTCATATTATTTTCCGTATACCGTGCACCGTTAAGCGACCCGCTTATGTATTTACGGCTATTCACCCACGCCTTGGGTCACGCCAATGCCGCGCATTTTTTCAATAATTTTATGATTATTTTAATTATTGGGCCGATGTTGGAAGAAAAATACGGCGGCAAATGGCTTATTATCATGATGTTCACCACCGCCTTTGTAACGGGTGTTTTGCATATGATGGTATCGCCGCATATGAAACTGGGCGCAAGCGGCATCGTATTTATGATGATTTTGCTGGGTTCCGTTACCAATTTTAAAAAGGGGCATGTACCGCTGACTTTAATTCTTGCGTTGGCTGTTTTTATCGGCCGCGAAGTAGTGGCTAGTTTTACCACGGATAATAATATCGCCTACATGACGCACATTGTAGGCGGGCTTTGCGGTGCGTTGTTTGGGCTTTTAGCTAATCGGAAATTGTTTGATTCGTAAGAGGCGTGGACATTTATGCGCGTAGCGACACAGCGTGAATTCTCTCTGTGCGCAATATCAAAATGATTAACCAAACTTTTCGGAAATAAAAGGGATTCAACATGTTGCATTTTGCAACATGTTAAATCCCTTTTTTGTTTTTTAATTGAATTGCAACTAGCTAAAATATAAATTCAGCTTAAATCAACTGGCCAGCCTCCGAAAAAGAAATACCATTGGCTTGTGCAATTCTAGCTACATCATCGTATTCTGGCTTAGATTTGACTATACCATACCCACCGGATGTTTTCACTTTCACTGCACCGTATTTGGTTTGGACTTTATTCACTTCGCGCGTTAGCGTAAAACGGCGGCTTACACTTTCGCGTATACCAATGGTGGTGGTGTGCTTAAACATCAACTGCACCATTTTGTCACGCAATAGATGGCTGCACATGCATGTGAATAAAATGCCTGTGCGGCCTTTTTTCATGCCAATGGGCATGGTGTAAACATCTAGTGCGCCTTCGTCGAATAGTAGTTGTTGAGCGAAAGCGATTGCTTCGGGAGTCATGTCATCTAGGTTGCAGCTAAGTTCTATGACTTCGCTGTCACCTTTTTCGCTACCATTTTTGCTGTTATTTTCGACTTCGCCTATAAATGCACGGATGCAATTTGCCCGTTCAAAATCTTTTTTGCCCATGCCATAGCCGATTTTTGCAATTTTCATTGTTGGCACTGCACCAAATTCCGACGCAAAGTGTTTTAGAATCGCCGCACCTGTTGGCGTACATAGTTCGCCGCGAATATCGCCGCCGTAAATGGGCGCATCGCGTAGAATGAATGCCGTGGCTGGTGCAGGTACGGGCAAAATGCCGTGGGCACAGCGTACATTCCCACTGCCTACATGCACAGGGGAGGCAATGATTTTTTCGGGCGCGAGTGATTCTATTAACATACACACACCAACGATGTCTGCAACGGCGTCCATTTCACCTACTTCATGGAAATGGATTTGTGTAACAGGAATGCCGTGGGCGCGGCTTTCGGCTTCAGCTATCAGTTTGTAGATGCCTAGGGCGTTTTTTTTGACGGTTTCGGATACGTTCAAATGACCAATTAGATGTTCGATATCGGAATAACTGCCGTGGGAATGGGAGTGTGCATCCTCATGAGAATGACTATGCGAATGATGGTCATGGTGATGGTGTGAATGCGCTTCATGCGAATGATGGTCGTGGTGATGGTGTGAATGCGCTTCATGCGAATGATGGTCGTGGTGATGGTGTGAATGTCCTTCATGTGAATGATGACTGTGGTGAGTGTGTTCATCATGTGAATGCCCATGATGATGCCGGCCAACATCTTCCGAAATCTCTTCCTTACCACCAACCAACACGCTAACATGCGTACCCGTAATCCCATGTTTCACCGCAGCATTCGCTTCAACCTTCACACCAGGAATACCAAGTCCATTTAACTTATCCAAAAATTCCATTGGATTCCCATGCAATTCTAACAACGCCGCCATAATCATATCCCCGGCAGCACCCATATTGCATTCTAAGTAAAGTGTTTTCACCCTACTTCACGCCCCTTTGGTGGTTTATCATACTTGCAAGATATCCGCCGCCAAAGCCATTGTCGATATTCATCACGCAAACACCGCTGGCGCATGAATTCAACATGGTTAATAGTGCCGACAGCCCGCCGAAAGACGCGCCATAGCCAATGCTTGCAGGCACTGCAATGACAGGGCAGTCAACCAAGCCGCCCATGACACTGGGCAATGCGCCTTCCATACCCGCCACGGCAACAATACACTGGGCAGACATGACCACATCCAACTGGGAAAGCAGACGATGCAACCCAGCCACACCAACGTCGTATAGTCGAATCACTTCATTGCCTAAAGCTTCGGCAGTCAGCGCGGCTTCTTCGGCGACAGGTAAGTCAGTAGTTCCACCTGTAGCCACCACCACTTTGCCAATGCCGTTTGGCTCGGGCATCTCGCCAATGATACCGACTCTTGCCAACTCATGATAGGTCATATTTTTATGGGTTTTGCCTACAGCAGCGGCGGCATCTGCGTTCATTCGGGTGATTAAAATGGTTTTCTGGTTTTTGTTTAGCATGGCGGAGGCGATGCCTGTGATTTGCTCGGCAGTTTTGCCTTCGCCGTAAATGACTTCGGCAATACCTTGGCGCAATTCGCGGTGGTGGTCTACTCGGGCATAGCCCAGGTCTTCATAGGGTTGTAGGCGCAGCTTGAGCAGTGCCTCTTCCGGGGATAGCTTACCTTCTTTTACGTTTGTTAAAATTTCAATGGCTTGTGGGTTTTTCATGATTAAGACCATTCCTTTCTGCGAAAGGCACAAACGAGAATGAAAAGTGCCAAACGCTATCAAATAAAGTGATAGAATAAGAATACAGAGGCGGTAAACTACAGAACACGCGGAGG
>Ga0123352_10006186_pt1 | contig 18265 bp, 16 predicted proteins | sample TergutLab28metaG_FD_89700 | JGI IMG/M metagenome (GOLD analysis project Ga0123352, IMG submission 89700) | Labiotermes labralis P1 segment gut microbial communities from Petit-Saut dam, French Guiana - Lab288 P1 | ecosystem: Host-associated > Arthropoda: Insects > Digestive system > Gut ... | reverse complement strand
TAGTTCGTGAAGGGCTTTTCTACGGAGATAAAGACATTATAAATGTTGGAGCATATATGGCTCGTGGCGTAAAAAAAGCGGAAGTACATGAGATAATAGAAAACTATTTAGATAGGTTTTTAACGCTACCAGCTTTATCAAAAACTGAACTAACTAACAATGAAAAATTTGGGCTAAAGCTTAGAAAATTGCGTACAGATAAAGGGGTTTGGGGAGCTTTCAAAAGCTACTGGTATTGCACATGGAACTATAAGAATACTTGAGTTTGGTGAAGATAGAGTTAAACCTCCAACTTTAAAGAAAATTTGTGAAGCCCTTGGCGTGAATGAAAGTTATTTTGCGAAAGATATTTAAGCATTGCATAAAAACATTAAAGATTATGTCTTTAATGTTTTTTGCTTGTTTTTTAACATAATTAATGCTTTACCTGCCCTTGTTTCACGAGTAGATTGCTGCTTTGCACTTCCAACCCAATCGCAATACCCTCGCTTATAGCCATCTGTTAAACTTTCAAAAAACTCCTGTGCCTCTGCTTCATTTTTTAATACTTCAATCAACTCTTCTGGCACTATTATTTCGCCTTTGCTTCTTTCCATAATTACACCTCATATAAATTATTTTATTAAACTTCTTCTAAATCACAAAACATACAAACATGTGGAATGCCATCTTCCAAATACTCTTCGCTAACAACTTTAAATCCCACCCCCTCGTAAAATTTAATTGTATACGATTGTGCCGAAATTCTAACGTAACGTTCGTTTAGCTCATTCTTAATAAAATCTAAGGCATATTTTACAATTTTTTTTGCAATTCCCTTACCCCTATATTTTTTTGCAACAACAACTCTGCTAATACAAATCTCTTCAAAAGTTACGCCTTTGTTTAGTATTCTAAGGCCTCCAATTATCTCGTCACCATCAAACACCATCAAGTGGTGTGCGTTTTCGTCTTTTCCGTCAACATCAGGATAAATACAATCTTGCTCTAAAATAAAAACTTCTTCTCTTAGCCTCAAGATTTTATATAGCTCTATATTTGTTAGCTCTTTAAATTTCTTCATCTTCATTTGCATTCTACTATCTTCCTGCCTTTTATAATTATACTATAATTGTAACACAAAATGCTGCACTTAACAATACATCAATTCATATTATCATACTTGACCACATAGAATTAATAAAAACAAAAAAGGTTGTATCTATAATGCAGATTTTAATATATTTTTCAAACTTAATAATGCCGCTAATGTTTGTTGGCATAATATCATATGGGATAGTAAAAAAAGTGCCTCTATATGATACTTTTATAGAAGGTGCAAAGGAAGGGCTAACAACAGTTATAGGGGTATTCCCTACCCTAATTGGCTTGATGGTTGCCGTTGGAATTTTGCGAGAATCTGGAAGCCTTGATCTCTTAAGCCGCCTAATTTCTCCAGTAACCGACAGGCTTGGCTTTCCTAACGAAGCTGTTCCGCTTACTTTGATGCGTCTTGTTTCAAGTGCGGCATCTCGTGGCTTGCTTCTTGATTTGTTTAAAAACTACGGGCCAGATTCATTTTTAGGGCGATTTGTGTCTATCATGATGAGCTCAACAGAAACTATTTTCTATACAATGAGCGTTTATTTTATGAGCGTTAAAATAACAAAAACGAGGTTTACGCTTGCAGGTGCTTTAATTGCAAACATAAGCGGTGTTATTATTTCTTTGCTATTAACTCAAATTCTTTTTTCTTGACATACTATCAAAAAAGTTGTACAATAATAATTGGATTGTTTTAAACATTCTATCGAACTTTGAAAACTAAATAAGGAGGTGCTTTCAGCTGTGTTTGAATTAAATGCGGTTGGAATTTTAGTGCTTGTCGCCTCTTTTGCAATTGGTATACTTTTGGGTGCATTTTTACGCAAAAGAACCGCTGAAAAGAAAATTGGCTCGGCCGAGCTTGAAGCTATAAACATCATAAAAAAAGCGACAGAATCAGGCGAGACAAGAAAAAAAGAGCTTTTACTAGAGGCAAAAGAAGAGAGCATTAAGATTAAAAACGAATACGAAAAAGAAAACAGAGAGCGTAAAAATGAACTCTCAAAAGCAGAAAAACGACTAATTCAAAGAGAAGAAAGCCTAGACAAGAAATTTAACTCTATTGAAAATCGTGAAAACCAGCTTCAAAAGAAAAATGACGAACTAGACCTTCAAAAACAAAACCTTGAAGAGGCAGAAAATAAGCAAATTAAGTTACTTGAGCAGATTTCAGGCTTCTCGCAAGAGCAAGCAAAAGAATACTTGCTTGAAACTGTTAAAGAAGATGTTAGAATTGAAACAGCTGTTATCATAAAAGATGCAACAGCTCGTGCTAAAGCCGAGGCTGACAAAAAAGTTCTTGATATTTTATCGGGTGCAATTCAGCGTTGTGCAGTTGACCATGTTTCAGAAAGCACGGTTTCGGTTGTTCATCTTCCAAGTGATGAAATGAAGGGCAGAATTATTGGGCGCGAGGGCAGAAACATAAGAACTCTTGAGTCTTTAACAGGTATAGACCTAATTATTGACGATACGCCAGAAGCTGTTATCCTATCAGGCTTTGACGCCGTTAGGAGAGAAATTGCAAGGCTTACACTCGAAAAGCTTATCTTAGACGGCAGAATTCACCCTGCCCGTATAGAAGAAATGGTTGAAAAATCTAAAAAAGAAGTTGAAACACTTATTAAAGAAGAGGGCGAAAGTGCTATATTTGAAATAGGCATACGTTCTATTCATCCAGAGCTTATAAAACTTCTTGGTAAAATGAAGTTTAGGACAAGCTATGGCCAAAACGTTTTAAAACATTCTATAGAAGTTGCACATTTAAGTGGACTTATTGCGAGTGAGCTTGGCGTTGATGTTACTTTAGCTAAACGTGCTGGCTTACTTCATGACATAGGAAAATCTGTCGACCAAGATATGGAAGGCACACATGTTCAAATTGGAGCAAACTTGTGTAAAAAATATCGCGAAAACGACATAATAATAAACGCTGTAGAATCGCACCATGGCGATGTAGAGCCTACAAATATTATTTCTGTAATAGTACAAATTGCGGATGCTATTTCGGCGGCAAGACCAGGGGCTAGGCGTGAAACACTGGAAACTTACATTAAACGCCTTGAAAAACTTGAGGCAATTGCAGATGCTTATAAAGGCGTTGAAAAATCATTTGCAATTCAAGCTGGCCGTGAGCTTAGGGTTCTAATTATCCCTGAAGAGGTTGACGATGCCGCAATGACAATACTTGCCCGAGATATTTCAAAATCTATCGAATCAGAGCTTGAATATCCTGGACAAATAAAGGTCAGCCTTATACGAGAAACTAGGGCGATTGAATATGCTAAGTAATTTCTAAAAAGTAAATCCCCCGATAATCGGGGGATTTTTGTTTACTACTTACACTCAAAGCTTTCGCACTCAGTTTCAGCTTTTGCATGGGCTGCCTGCCCGCAATTGCCAACTGTTATGTTTCCAAGTGAACAAATGCTCTTAGCATCGTTGTATTTGCAGTTAGAAACTCTGCATTTTATAGTTTGGTTTGACATGATGTTTGTCCTCCTTAATTTTAATTTCTGCTATATTTTGGTTTTTTAATATGAAATTTATACATATTATAGTAACATAATTTAAAAAGGAATGATTTTTATGTTTAATTTAATAGATACACATTGTGATACAATAATAGAAATGATGGACAAAAACCAAGAATTATTTGATAATAATCTACATGTTTCTATCAAAAAATTGATGAAATTTAATAGCCCTATACAGTTTTTTGCTATATGTCTTGCTCATAAAAAGCTGGACGATTATTATAACTCTTACAAAAAACATGTAGAACTTTATTATAAAGAACTTGAAAAAAATAAAGATTATATACAACATGCAAACACATATACAAAAATCCTCGAGAATATGGAAAATAACAAGATTACAGGAATCTTAACCATAGAAGGAGCCGAAGTTTTAGAGGACAGTATAGAAAAACTGGAAGAAAGTTATAAACTTGGCGTTAGAAGTGTTGCCATTACATGGAATCATAACAACGCTTGGGGGCATAGTTGTACTGATAGTGAAAACCGTGGACTTACCATCTTGGGCAAAGATATGCTTAAAAAAATGAATGAGCTCGGTATGATTATTGACGTTTCTCACCTTTCCGAAAGAGGGTTTTATGATGTTTGTGAGTTATCTGCTGGACCATTTATCGCAAGCCACTCAAATTCCTATGAAATTAGCCCACACAGAAGAAATTTAAAGGACGACCAGTTAAAAGCACTAAAAGAAACAAAAAGTGTTACAGGGCTAAATTTATGTGCACCTTTTCTCAATCTTACGCAAAAACCAACACTTGATGACTGTATACATCATCTTGACAAAATGCTTAATATCGCGGGCGAAGATTCGGTTGGACTTGGTTGTGATTTAGATGGTATACAAACTCCTGAGTTTGAACTTTGTGATGTGTCAAAAATGGATATTCTCCATGATAGGTGTTTAACAGCGTTTGGCAAAAACATAACAGAAAAAATCTTCTATAAAAATTTTATGCGTGTTTTAAGTGATATATTAGCTTAATTCCTTGCATTTGCAAATTTTATAGTATATAATGGTCTTACTACAAAAACTTGCTCCAAAATTTCAATAGCAGACAAGTTTAATTCGAAAAGGATGAGATAAATTATCATGAAATTATCTGAAATGGCACTAAATGTTAAGGAATCTTCTACTCTCAGTATTACTGCAATGGCAAAACAATTATCAGAACAAGGAGCAGACCTTGCAGCTTTTACCGCAGGCGAACCTGATTTCGACACTCCAGAACACATCAAAAAAGCCGCTATAGATGCAACAAATTCAGGCTTTACAAAGTATACCCCTTCTTCAGGCACGGTAGATTTGCGTAAAGCTATCTGTGCAAAATTAAAAAAAGACAATAGCCTCTCTTACGAACCAAATCAAATAGTTGTTTCTAATGGTGCAAAGCACTCTCTTAGTAACATCTTTTTATCGATATTAAATAAGAATGACGAAGTTATCATCCCTGCTCCATTCTGGCTTAGCTACCCTGAAATGGTACATATTGCTGGGGGAAAATCTATAATTGTGCACACTTCTTCTGAAAATGGCTTTAAGCTAACAGTTACAGAATTAGAAAAAGCATATACAAAAAATACAAAGGCTCTAATTTTAAACTCGCCAAACAACCCTACAGGAGCAGTTTACAGCAAAGAAGAGCTTGAGCAAATTGCCGAATTTGCCATTAAAAATGACATTATCGTAATTGCGGATGAAATTTATGAAAACCTCGTTTATAGCGGAATACAGCATATAAGCATTGCATCTTTAAGCGAAGAAATTTTCAAAAGAACAATTATTGTAAATGGTTTTTCTAAAGGCTATGCTATGACTGGGTGGAGGCTTGGCTACACAGCTTCTTCTAAAGAAATTGCAGATGCTATGGGCAACATCCAAAGCCATATGACTTCAAACCCTAATAGTATGGCTCAAAAAGGTGCTGTCGCTGCATTAATGGGCGACCAAGCTTCGGTTGAAAACATGCGTGTAGAGTTTGAAAAAAGAAGAAACTATATTTATGATAGAGCTAAAAACATCCCACTGCTCTCATGCAATAAACCAGATGGTGCGTTTTATCTTTTTATTGACGTTTCAGGGCTACTTAATGATAGCTTGAAAAGTGCAAAAGATATTGCAGATGTTTTACTTAAAGAATATAGTGTTGTGGTTGTCCCTTGTGCTGATTTTGGTTTCCCTAACCATATAAGGCTCTCTTATGCCATTTCGATGGAAGATATAACAAAAGGTATGGATAGGATAGAAAAATTTGTTTCTGAAAAATATTAATTGATATAAAAAAGTGCATTGCCTAAAAATAAGGCAATGCATTTTTTGTTAATTTGTTTTAATAATGAAAGAAACTATTTATTTAACGATTGCACAATCATTTCTTTTAATTTTATCGAATTAATTGCGGCTTTAATGTCGATATATTCGCTTTTTACGCCAGCTTGCATACAACGCCTAATATGCTTGATTACTTCTTCATAATCATCTTTTTCCTCAACCCGCAACACTTCGCGCAGGTTTCCGTTTTTCATTACTGCAAACTCTTCCTTTGTGTATTCACCGTATACTGCATCAAAGCGAATAATCCCGTCAGCGCATAACAATTCAAACCCAATCTCAAATGGACAACATTCAGGCAAAGCAGAATTGCTCTCAATAACTGCGTATGCGTCGTCATATTTAAGTGCTGAAGTTACAATGGATTTCCCCCCGTAATCAACTCCTGAAGATGTTACAAAATTAGGCATACCCGCGAGTTCAAGTACAAAATCCATCATGTGATTATGGAAATTTTCCACATTCTTTTGCAACCCCAAGTCGCCCCATCGTGGCGATGTTTTGTTATAAGACCTAATGCCAAGCAATTTGCCGCAATTCCCATTCTTTATCATATCCATTGCATATTTGTGAGGTGCAGAGAATTTTATAAATAAGTTTACAAATACGTTCTTTTTGTATTCCGATGAGGCTTGCCTGATTGCCTCGGCTTCATTAAAATTGTATGCAACAGGCGTTTCACAGAAAACGTGCTTACCGTTCTTCATAGCTTCGATTGCCCACTCACTATGTAGCTCAGTCGGCAAGCAAATGTCAACCAAATCAATGTTGGGGTTTGTGATTATACTGTTTATATCAGTTGTTGTTTGAATGTTATGCTTTTCACCGATATTGTTTAATTTTTCCTGATTTCTCCCGAAAATAGAAACGATTTGAAATCCCTCGATTTTCTTATATAGCTCCGCATGGGTTTCACCAAACCCTGCACCAAGAATGCCTACTTTAATCATTGATTTAAACCTCACATTATATAAATACTACCACCCCACACAGCCATTACAAATGTCCTTGAATTTACAATACATTGCCATTGCGTTCAAACTTTCAGCACTCGCCACCATTTTCACAAACATGCGTGATAATCTCACCCACCAGTGACTCATCTTGCTCCACGCCCGGCTCTGAATTAGTCATAACGACAACACCGCTTTCCTCTTCGTAGTAGGCACGAAGTTTACACTGCATACCAATGCCCCAGCCTTGGGAGAAAAAATATGGTTTGCCGTCTTTATCTTTGTCGAGGAAAACACCTAGGCCTTGACCGCTATCACAGCCGTAAGGGGTCAACATAAGCCGTGCCATTTCTTGACTTAATATCAAACCGCCTTTGCCTTGATATGATTTTATCAAATCAATAACAATGCTTGCTAATTCACTTGGTGTAGTCCAAAGTGCCGCACCTTCTATATTGGGATAAGCGGCTCGTATTTGTTCGACTATCTCGCCGTCATTATCATGCCCCACAGTACAATCTTCCATTGCAATACCATCATACATATCTTTGCCCGGCTCCCAAAAGAATGTTCGCGTTAGCCCAAGTGGTTTAAAAATAATCCACTTCGCCGTTTGCGGTATGGTTTCTCCTAAAACATCAAGAAGTACTTGACTTATAATGCAATAGCCTGCATCGGAGTACTCTACGTCTGTTTCGGGTTCATACTTTGCTTTGACCTCATCGTGATGATACTCTGTTATTCCTTTCAGAATATCAACAAGATTTGGAACACTATCACCATTCTTGTATGGGCTGAAACTTCCCTCACTGTCATATAACCCTGCTTGATGAGCCAGCAAGTTTGCAAGAGTAATCTTTCTCTTTTTTGTAAATTCGTTATCAGGAATTTTCCATGATGTTAAATATTCGTTTACATCTTTGTGCAAATCTAACTCTCCATATTGTGCTAACCTCAACACGCATATGGCTGTAATCATCTTGCTTATCGAACAAGCATGAAAAATAGAATTATCATCAACTGCTTTATCCGTTCCTTTTTCGGGCGTTCCAAAGTGCTTACTCCAATCTATTTTGCCATCAGTAAAATAGGTTACACTGGTGCCTGGCACATTAAAGTGTTTCATTCTTTCAGTTACGTTCATATGGTTGTTCCTCCACCTTTAACTCTTATAATTTTTACAAATTTCTTACGGCAAACCAGAGTTCAAAATATCCAAACTCAGCATTACCTCCATAAATTTCTAAATCCATTCCACCAACCTGTTCATATTGCGATGTAGGTAGCCATTCGCCAAAAAATCGTTTGTATAAAGACTCAATTACTGTATCAAAATCATCCCACTCGAACCTTCTAGAAGGAAACACAGCCCATGTGTGAGCTGGCACATCTAAAACAGTATAACCCTCAGTTTGACTATCTTCGCCCTTAAATGCACAAATCATATAGGGAAATTCGCCAGCACCAACTTCTTTATAACTGCAAATAGCGTGTACATTATCTAAATTCTGTCCAACAAATGATGGTAGATTACCAGCATCCGCATCTAACTTAGTAATTACACCATTAGCATGGCAGTCAGCCCATAATTCTGCAGGTGTTCGTGGATGTTCTCCACCTTCGTCAGTTCTAAAAGTTCCTTCAATACCAAACACTTGAAAGGCATCTTTTTTCTCAATCCTATAATTCATCTGCTCCTTTCCTATAATCGAAACTTGAAAAGATATGCGCGGATATGCCTTTAGCGTTATACCACTCTTCTTTGCTTGTGTTGGTGTAACTCCATGCAAGCCTTGGAACGCACGGGCAAAAGACACGGGAGATTCATAGCCATACTTTAACGCAACATCAATCACCTTTGCATCGCCACTTTGCAACTCTAAAGCCGCCAATGTCAAACGCCTTCTTCTCACATATTCCGAGAGTGACATATCGGCAACATAAGAAAACATCTTAAAAAATGTATGTACAGAACAGCAAGCAACTTTTTCAAGCTCATTATATTCAATTTTGCCGCACAGATTATCCTCAATGTAATCAAGTGTTGCATTCATTCGTGTTAACCAGTCCATTAACACTCCCTCCCCTCCAAAATTAATTATAATCCAAACCAAACAAAAAAGCGTAACATTTTACGCCCAATTTTGTTCATTATTAATAATCATCTCCAGTAACCTACTTTATTATACGCAGTTATCATAACGCATCTCTCGATCAGTTCTCATTAATTTAGCCCTTTGGCAAAATTTCGTTGCTTAACTTAGTCGAACCTTGCTTGTGTTCAGCATTGCTCCTTCATTCGCTGCTTTTTCGTCTTAGCAGGTATTTGTGCCACTAAAATTGCAGTAAATATCAATGCACAACCCAAAATCTGCCTTGTTGTAAGAAATTGATCCAGAACAATCCACCCTGTAATTGTAGCCGCTACCCCTTCAAAGCTAAACAAAACCGCTGCAACAGTAGGCTTGGCAGTTTTTTGTGCTTTCATCTGCAATATGTATGCCACCCCGCTAGATAGTACACCCGTATATAATACAAATGGCCCAGCCGCAACTAAAGCAGAAATCGAAGGTGTTTCAAAAATAAAGGCTAATATCATTGAAACAGCGAAAACCGTATAAAATTGTACGCAGGCCAAAGCAAAAACATTATGCTTTGGTGAAAAGTAGCTGATAATAATAATTTGTGCACTAAAAGCTATGGCACAAAAAAAGATAAGAATATCGCCAATACTAGGATTAAATCCACCTGCAAAACTCAAAAAATACATGCCTGCCATCGCTACTGCAACGCCAGCCCATAAAAATACAGGAGTCTTCTGCTTAAAAAATATAAGACAAGCAATTGGCACCATAATCACATAAAGTGCTGTAATAAAAGCAGCATTGGCTACGCTTGCACCTGCTGCAAAACCAAATTGCTGCAAATTTATACCTAAACAAAGTACAATCCCACAAATAATACCAGCTAAAAAAGTTCCTTTTCCAATTGGTAAAGATTTGTCGTTGTTTTGTGACATAGTAGCTTTTTGCCTTTTTAGAAAAAATAGTGCAGGTCCAAGTGCAATAGTACCTCCAATAAAAAACCGTGCTGCATTAAATGTGAGAGGCGTTACATAATCCATTCCAGCAGATTGTGCCGCCATACCTGCACCCCATATTATAGTTGCACATATAATCATTAAGCTACCTCTTATTCTTAGTTTTCTAAGATTTGCGTTTTCCATTATTGTGTTATTCCTTTCTTTATTGCTCATCAATAATTAAATTGTTCGATATAAAATGCCTTATTAATCGACATAGGCTCATTCATTATACCATTAAGTTCTAACAATGTAAATTAAATTTTTTATCTAGGGTTGTAATTTAATTAAATAAATAATTGTATAAAAATTAAATTAAAATCATATAAAATACCCTAAAAAACTTAATTCATCAAGTTTTTTAGGGCTCATTTTTTATATACACTTATTACTAAATACTAAATTAAAATAAACACGATTATTTTATACTCCTATCAACTATACCTTATATGCAAGTCCTTGTGCCTTGAATGGTTTCCTCTTATAGACATTTTTGGTATTATGGATAAAACTCAGACCACCAAGGATTTGATGTATTCTTGCATGAATCCTCTATTGGAAAACATACACCAAGTGATTTCGCAAATTTTTTTAACATCATACGATAACACCCTGCCACTGTAGCAACATTAAAATAGGGCTGCCCAAAATGTGTACTTGCCTCTTCCATAGCTGATTGCAAACTCACTTCCATCAATTCATCTACCTCATCAGTTATTTCAGCAGCATCTAATATCGCTTTTAATTCAGACTTTATATTTTTACGATATATGAATTCATACTCTTTCATCCCTCTGAACATCCAAAGCGTTTCATAAAAAGGAACTGCATATGCATGAATCCAATCCCACATAATTTCCGAATCCGCTACATTTGGACCTTCTGCATGGCAACGTTTACATAATAAAACAATATTAGATGGTTCGTCTTTTCCACCTAATGCATCAGGAACAATATGGCATCGCTCTAGATTCTTCTCACAGCCACATCTCCAACAGTGCGTACTAGCTTCAAGCCAATCTACATTATTAAAATCACACCATGCCATATGTTCATGCCAATAATCAATAGCCTCCTTAATAGTTGTTTTGATGGGCTTTCTTATACTCATAATATCACCTCAAAAAGCTTGATAACAATGCCGATTTTGCTATTTTTTCCAATTATTCCCATTCAATGGTCGAAGGTGGCTTACTCGTAATATCATAAACAACCCTATTTACATCTCGCACTTCGTTAACAAGCCTAACCGAAATTTTTTCGAGAATGTCATAAGGAATTCTTGCAAACTCTGCACTCATAGCATCAACACTATTAACGCCCCTAAGAGCTATTGTGTATCCATAAGTTCTTTCATCTCCCATAACACCCACCGAGCGAAGGCCTGTTAAAACCGTAAAATACTGCCAAATTTCTCTATCAAGCCCTGCATTTTTAATTTCGTCTCTAAAAATGTAGTCAGTTTTTCTTAAAATTTCCAATTTTTCTTCCGTAATATCACCAATTATTCTGATAGCAAGCCCCGGCCCTGGGAAAGGTTGCCTAAACACAAGGCTTTCAGGTATATCAAGAGCAAGTCCCACTTTTCTAACCTCGTCTTTAAACAAATCTCTAAGAGGCTCAACAATTTCTTTAAAATCTACAACATCTGGCAGTCCACCAACATTATGGTGAGATTTTATTACAGCCGAATGTTTTGTGCCGCTTTCTATAACATCAGGGTAAATTGTTCCTTGCACTAAATAATCAACCGTGCCTATTTTCTTTGCCTCTTCTTCAAAAACTCTTATAAATTCTTCGCCAATAATTTTTCTTTTGGTTTCTGGATCAGAAATATTTTTAAGCTTTGACAAAAATCTCTCTCCAGCATCAACTCTTATAAAATTAAGGTCGTAACCTAAAAACATTGCTTCTACTTCCTCACTTTCGTTAAGGCGCATAAGCCCTGTGTCAACATAAATGCAAGTTAAGTTTTTGCCAATAGCCCTATGTACCATAATCGCCGCAACAGTAGAATCAACACCACCGCTTAAAGCACATAAAACCTTTTTACCATCTAATTTCTCTTTTAAGCTTTCAACAATTTTATTGGCAACATCTTTCATAACCCAATCGCCCGAACAATTACAAATTTTATAAAGGAAATTACTTAAAATTTTATCACCCTCGGTTGTATGGGTAACTTCTGGATGGAATTGAACGCCGTAAAGATTTCTTTCCTCGTTACAGATAGCTGCGGTTGGACATGCTTCTGTAGTTGCAATAACTTTAAAATTTTCAGGCACTTTAGAAATATAGTAAGTGTGGCTCATAAAGCAAATAGTGTCTTCTAAAACACCGTCAAATAATTTGTTTTTACTGTCAACTTTAAGGCTAGTTTTGCCGTATTCTCTGTGCTCTGAAGCCTCAACAACACCGCCGTTTAAATAAGCCATAAGCTGAACTCCATAGCAAATACCTAAAATAGGAATACCCATCTCAAAAATTTCTTTCGATATTCTTGGGGCATTTTCATCGGTAACAACACTTGGCCCGCCTGTAAAAATAATTCCTTTTGGATTTTTTGCCTTAATTTCTTCTAAATCTGTTTCGTAGCTTAAAACTTCGCAATAAACACCTAAATCGCGAACACGCCTAGCAATAAGCTGGTTATATTGTCCGCCAAAATCTAATATTATAATTAACTCATGGTTCAAATTTAACAACCCTTTCAATTTAACTCACTATAAGCCCAAATTCCTTAACTAGTTTCTCAAATCTTATTTTTTCATGCTCTAATATAGGCATGGTAACATTATAAATGCAATGTTGCAAAACATCAGCATCAACCAAAACTTCGTCAAAAGAAGAATGTGTAATGCCCTTAGAGCTATGGTTTGATATAGCCGAGCAGATTAAATCTGTTTCATCATCCGTTGTGATTTTGAGCTTTTCAAACACCTCTCGGGCGAGTATTGCCCCTTTTTTGTCATGGTCTTTGGTGTACCCAAATTTGTAGGTGTAAAAATCGTGTAGCATGCCTGCCATTGTTAAAAGTTCGGCATTTTCTCCACGTTTAAGTGCTATAAGGGTACATGCTTGCGAAACTCCATATAAATGAACATACGCACAGCGTCTATCAAAATCATTAGACATATTTAAAATAATACTGTCGATATATTCTCTTAAAATTTCAATCCTGTTTTTCATTGCCGCTCCTTAATGTTCTGTACTATAATTAGGGCTTTCTTTAGTTATTTGAACATCATGCGGATGGCTTTCGCGAAGACCCGCTGCCGTCATCTTCATAAATCTTGCGTTATCTCTAAGTTCCGGTATTGTAGGCGTTCCACAATAGCCCATACCTGCTCTAAGCCCGCCTAAAAGTTGATAAATAACTTCAGAAACTTCACCTTTATAGGCAATGCGTCCCTCAACCCCCTCTGGAACAAGTTTTTTAGAGCCTTCTTGGAAATATCTATCACTAGAGCCCTTTTCCATTGCCGCCAAAGAACCCATTCCGCGGTAAACTTTATATTTTCTGCCTTGATATAATTCTGTAGCACCTGGGCTTTCTTCGCATCCACCAAAAAGGCTTCCAATCATAACCGTATCTGCCCCAGCGGCAATAGCCTTAACTATATCGCCCGAATATTTAATTCCACCATCTGCAATAACAGGAACGCCATATTCCTTAGCTGCTTGAGCACAGTCATAAATAGCTGTAATTTGCGGCACACCAATGCCAGCAATAACCCTTGTAGTACATATAGAACCCGGCCCAATACCAACTTTAACCGCATCTGCCCCAGCCTCAATTAATGCTTTTGTAGCCTCTCCCGTTGCAACATTTCCTGCAACTAGCTGCAAATCTGGATATGTTTCTTTGATTAACCTAACCGCTTTTAAAACATTTCCAGAATGACCATGAGCAGTATCAACAACAATAACATCAACCTTAGCGTGGGCAAGGGCTTTAACCCTAGCCAATGCCGACTCACCACTTCCAACGGCCGCTCCAACCAAAAGCCTGCCATGAGCATCTTTTGCCGAACCTGGGTATTTAATATTTTTCTCTATATCTTTAATTGTAATTAAGCCTGTTAAATGCCCTTTTTCATCAACCATCGGAAGTTTTTCGATTTTACGCTCTGTTAAAATTCTTTTAGCTTCTTCTAAAGTTGTGCCTTCAGGTGCAGTTACAAGATTATCTTTCGTCATAACCTCGTAAATTTTCTTATTATGGTCGGCCTCAAATCTTAAATCTCTGTTTGTAATAATTCCTATTAAAAGCCCATTTTCAGTTATAGGAACGCCAGAAATATGATACCTAGCCATTAACTCTTCAGCTTCATATACATAATGATTCGGCGAAAGCGAAAAAGGATCTGTAATAACACCGTGCTCAGAACGTTTAACCTTATCAACCTCTGCCGCCTGCTCTTCTATAGACATATTTTTATGTATAATACCTATGCCACCTTGGCGAGCTACAGCAATTGCCATACGTGCTTCTGTAACCGTGTCCATCCCTGCACTTAAAAGTGGAGATTTAAGCATAATTTTCTTTGTAAGCCTTGTAGATAAGTCAGCATCATCCGGTAAAAAATCAGACTTTGCAGGTATTAATAAAACATCATCAAAGGTTAATCCCTCTTTAATAAGTTTGTGCATTTGTATCAAGCCTCCATTTTTCTATAATTAAATAATTATACCACAAAAGTACGGCTCGGTCAATAAAAAAATGCTTACTTGTTGACAGAAACACGCATAATTGATATACTTTTAAATATATAGTAAAATTACTTTGAAACAGTAGCACACGCTTGTGCTTTCACTTTACCTTGACACTTTCACTTTGTGAAAGCGGCCTTTGATCAGTTTTCCGTAGGAAAACCAATGGAGCGGCTTTGCATTTTGCCCGAAGAGTGATACTGATTTAAAAGCATTTTACTATACTATGAGCTTTAGAAAGGGAAGATATTGTATGAACTTGAAAAGAATTATTGCGGCGATAATTGGAGGCTTGCTTTTCGCTTCAATACCTTTGTATGTTTTTTTCTTTAACCCTCAAAGAACTTTTCATATAACAGAAAGCTACAGAATGACTTCTGCCTATGGTGCAGAAACTTACATAAATGTGGTTTTACCTATAAGCGGAGCTTATCAGGAAATAGAGAACTTAGTAATTATAGGCGTAGAAGATTATAGTTTAGAGTATTTTAACGGTTGGCGTGAACTAACTGCAAAAATACCCCCAAGCCATGATGAGGTGCTTGTAACTATTTCTTACACGGCAAGACTTCTAAGAAATGTTAGAGCTTGGAATGGCGAAGTTCGTACAGAGTATACATTGCCACAACAATTTGTAGACTCTGATAATGAAGATATAATTAGGCTTGGTGAAGAGCTTCGCGGCGATAACGATTTTACAACTGCTCGCAACATATTTAATCATACCAATAGAACAATTAACACCGCTACAGGACAACGCACAAATGTAGAGCAACTCACAGCATCTGAGCTTTTGCAAAACCCTGTGGGAGTTTGCTACGACTACGCTATTTTAATGACTGCACTTTTGCGTGCTGAAGGAATACCTGCCCGAATGATTTCGGGATTATCTTTGAACATACCACTTGGAAGCCCGAGAGATTGGAGCCACCCAGGTGTTGCACATGCGTGGGTAGAGTTTTATGTAGACGGAAAATGGCATTTTGCTGACCCAACGTGGGGTAGAAGATATTTTAACAGAAATGGCACAGCACATTTATCTTACGGAACTTTTGAAGCGTATATTCGCTCAGACTTTCAGCAAAATCGCTTCGCAGCAATTGAAGATGCTGGCTTTTTCTTAAGGGGTGGCATGAGTGCCCCTTTGTCTTTCAACTTTTTTTCAACAGATGAAAATGCAACAATTGTTCCAAGAGCAGAAGTTAGTTTTTCGTGGTTTAGATAGACAAAAATTTTTTCTTGACATGCTGCTAAATAACTGATATAATGTTTAAGGTTACAAAATGCAGTAGTGGCGGAATTGGCATACGCGCAAGACTAAGGATCTTGTGGGAGCAATCCCGTGCAGGTTCAAGTCCTGTCTACTGCATCTTTTAAACAAAGGCTTTCTAATGCACTTTAAGCATCTAGAAAGCCTTATTTTTTTGCCTAAAATATCATTCACAAATTAACTAATTCTACTTTATTTAATAAAATTCAGACAAAAAAATGTAAAAGTGTTAAAACAGGTATTGACAAAATAATAGAACTGTTGTATTATAGAAATAAAGTTCTATAGCGTGCTTTTTATAAGAAGAGAAAAACCACTAAACAGTGTAATATTATAGCTCTAGTACCTAATTAAATTTAAAACTTTATAAGGAGGAAAGTTACAAAAAGCATAAAAAGCACAATAGCAGTACAGTATTAGAGTATTCATCTCTTAACATTACTTATGAAGAAGAGCAAAAAAATCCAAAGGAGAAGAAATTTAGATGAAGATATGGAGAAACAAAAGTAGAATAGTAGCAGTAGTACTAGCTTTATTGATGGGAAGCGAAAGTATCGGACTATTATCTTTGCAAGCAAGTGAAGAAATAATTGGTGACGCTTATGACGTAATTACAAATGTGGCAGAACATAGTAAAGAAGTTAATGGATATGTGGATATAAGTGAAAAGTTAAACATATCAAGCTTTGAAATAGATGATTTTTTAGAGAATTCAAGTTTTAATATTCCTCATGGAGAAGAGTTAGAGGTATTGATACATACTTTAGCGAATAGTACAAGTTTCTACTCATCGCTAAGTGAAGATGATAAACTTACAATGCTATTTGAATTATCAGTGAGAGAAGATTCTATGAGAGAACTAGAAGCTCATGGGTTAAACATAAAAGAATCGATTATAAAGTCAAGGCTTATGCAGATGTTTAATATAAGTGCTACAGAAGTTTTTACTTTAGTAAGAAATCATAATGGTGAAGAACAAGCGATGGGCGAAGCACTAAGGTTAAGTGGGCTTATTGTGGATTTTCCGCATGTTTATATACACATAGACATTCTTATCGAGCTTTTTATAGAAGGATATACTGTAGATGAACTTATTTCGCTTATTGTTATATTTAATATGACAGGAATTGAAATAAGTAATTTAGCTATGCGAGGCAAGTTGTCGTATATAGAAGCTCCTGATTTTAGCTTTTCTGAAGTTACAGAAAATGAAATAATTGAAGAAGATGAGCCAGAATACTCGGAAATATATGAAAAGATAGATGTATATCCAAGCACTAAGGAGCCAGCACATGTTTTAGAGATTAATTCAAGCGAGGTTATAGAATTAGCTAGAAGCTATGCTATAAATCCACAAGTTTTATACGATTTATTATCGGAAAACATGGTAAATATGCAAAGATTTCAACAAGCTTTTAGGGAAACACAAAGGCTTTTAGGTTTATATAGAACCAATGATATAATGGCGAGAAGCTCGAGTAGTTCAGATGACCCAATTGTTTCAAGAATGCACGAATCGGCTCCGTTCGATTTTTCTAGAAGCCAAAGAGAATCTGTAAACTTAAACACAGGTTCGTTAATTTATATAGACGAAATAGTGAGCCTTAGGGGCCGTGGCGGATTTGACCTAAACTTGGCATTAAGATACGATTCAAGTACTGCTACAGACGACTTGTTTCGTGGCGATAGAAATCGCGAAATATTTATAGCAGGTATTTTTGACCATAGCATCACTGATGGAACGCAATTTCGCATAGATAGAGCGTGGGGCGAACATGGTCTTCCTACTACAGTATCGACCAATATAAATATAATATATGGCACACAGCCACGCACTAATAGATATATCGCAACTGGTTGGAGCTTAAACACAACAAGAATAGTGTTTGAACCAGACATTTTTAATAGTAGGCTTCCTAGGCAAAGGTTTTTAAGACTAACTAGTGGTGCAAGTTATGAGATGGTAGCGACTTCAGATCTTAGCATTGAATTTACCTTAAGAAACTATTATCTTGATGATATAAGGATAACAAGAGATTTGGGTACATTTCCTGGCTCGACTCATGTAGTTAGTTATGCAAATGGGCTAAGAGAGTATTTTGACATAAATGGACTGTTGGTTGCCCAAGTAGATAAATATAGGAATGTAATAACGTATGTAGATACGGGCAATATATTAACGATAACACATAACACAGGCGAACAGGTAATCATAAGTTTTTCTTGGGACATGATAACAGTAACCTTGCCAGATGGAAATATAATAAGGTATGATAGAACTGTTTTATCTCCTCC
>Ga0123352_10006184_pt1 | contig 18274 bp, 12 predicted proteins | sample TergutLab28metaG_FD_89700 | JGI IMG/M metagenome (GOLD analysis project Ga0123352, IMG submission 89700) | Labiotermes labralis P1 segment gut microbial communities from Petit-Saut dam, French Guiana - Lab288 P1 | ecosystem: Host-associated > Arthropoda: Insects > Digestive system > Gut ... | reverse complement strand
TTATCTTGAAAGATGGCATAACTCTTTCGCCATCAGAATTCCCTGCACTTAAAAATTACGTTGGTCAGGAACTGATTACAACAGACGGAACAACACTACTAGGTGCAGACAACAAAGCAGGTATAGCAGTAATAATGACTGCACTTGAAACGCTTAAAAACAACGATCTTAAGCACGGTCCAATACGTATAGGATTCACTCCAGACGAAGAAATAGGGAGAGGAGTTGACTATTTTGACGTAAAAGGCTTTGATGCTGAATTTGCCTACACTATGGATGGTGGAGAAATCGGTGAGCTAGAAGATGAAAGCTTTAATGCAGCTGCTGCTAAAATAGAAATAACAGGAAAAAGCGTTCACCCTGGAACGGCGAAAAACATAATGGTAAATGCGGCATTAATTGCAGCAGATATTATAAATGCTTTCCCTCCACTAGAAACGCCAGAGCATACTGAAATGTATGAAGGTTTTTACTTAATTACACGTGGTGAAGTTTCTATAGAAAAAGCAGAACTTCACTATATAATACGTGATCACAACAAAGAAAAATTTGAAATGCGTAAAAAATTTGTGCAAGACACAATAAGAAAATTTAATCAAAAATATGAAGATAGAATAGAACTAACACTGACAGATAGCTATTACAATATGAAAGACGTGCTTGTGAATCATCCGCACGTTATAGATTTAGCTGAAAAAGCTATAAGAAAAGCGGGTATTAAGCCGATTCGTAACCCAATTCGCGGTGGTACAGACGGTTGCCGTTTAAGCTTTATGGGACTTCCTTGCCCAAATATATTTACTGGTGGTCATAATTATCATGGTCCTTATGAATATGTTCCAGTTGAATCTATGATAAAATCAGTAGAAGTTGTACTTAATATTGCGGAAATGCACGCAAGTTAGTTTTATTCTCCCAAATAATAAAGGAGATAACATGTCAACATTTAATAGAATGTATAATTTGACAAAGGGCAATCGCCATTTATATGGTATTGCCATTGTCTGTGTTTTAATAAGTGTTTTAATAGCACTTGTACCACCATTAGTTATAAGTTTTACATTGGATAATGCTATTTTAGGTGATGAACCTGTAACTTTTGTTCATAGATTTTTCTATGACCTTTTAGGACCTGAGCTTGTCCGCAATAATTTATGGATTCCTTTTATTTTAATAGTTTCTTTGACTATTTTGCGTAGTCTAGCGGGGTATGCTAACAATAGGCTTCAAGCGTCGGCAAGTGAAAATATGACAAGGGATATGAGAAACAGAATTTATGATCACTTGCAAAAATTACCTTATAGTTATCATGTTAAAGCACAAACTGGAGAGCTTATACAAAGGGCGACTTCAGATGTTGATAATATAAGGACTTTTATGTCAGGTCAAATAAACGAAATGATAAGAACAGTTTTAATGGCTGTTATTGCACTTACTATTTTGTTTAATTTAAATAGTACGCTACCTATTATTTCTTTAGTTACTATGCCTATTATATTTATTGCTTCATTTGTTTTTAACAAAAAAATGAAGCAAGCTTTCTTGCATCAAGATGAAAAAGAAGGGCAACTTTTTGAAACTATTCAAGAAAATTTAACAGGTGTTAGAGTTGTTCGTGCTTTCGGTAGAAGTGCTTATGAAATTGAAAAGTTTTCTAAAAAGAATGATGAATTTAGAGACTTAGGCTCACACCTATTCAAAGTAAGAGCATATTATTGGATGGGTTCAGACTTCGTTTGCTTCTTGCAAATAGCTTCAACTGTAACATTTGGAGCTATTCTAGCTATGAATGGGTATATGACTATAGGAACACTTCTAATTTTCACTCTTTATAATGGAAATCTTATTTGGCCTATAAGAAATATGGGAAGAATTCTAGCGGATATGGGAAGAATGGGTGTTTCATTTGATAGGATAGATGAAATTTTAAATGAACCTATAGAGAAAGATGAGCCTAACGCTAAAACACCTTCTCTGAACGAAGATATTACTTTTGAAAATGTAAACTTTGCTTATGAAGATGGAAAAACAGTCTTACAAAATTTAAGTTTTACTATAAAAAAAGGTGAGACTATAGCGATTTTGGGTGCTACTGGTTCTGGAAAATCTACAATTATGCACCTTCTTTTAAGACTTTATGACATTGAAGAAGGCAATATAAAAATTGGAGATGTTCTTATTAACCAAATTTCCAAAAAATATCTTCGTGAAAAAATAGGATTAGTGCTTCAAGAACCATTTCTTTATTCCAGAACGATAAATAAAAATTTGCAAATGGCGAAATCAGAAGTGGCACAGGAAGAAATTCTAAAAGCTACAAAAGTAGCCAAAGTTCATGATGTTATAGAAAGTTTTGAGAAAAAATATGAAACTATGCTAGGTGAACGTGGCGTTACGCTTTCTGGTGGTCAAAGGCAAAGAGTGGCTATTGCTAGAACGATTATAAAATCGAGTGAAATACTCATTTTTGATGATAGTTTAAGTGCAGTAGATACAGAAACAGATGCACAAATTCGTGCTGAACTTAAAGAAAGAGCAAATCAGGGAGAAAAAATTACAACAATTATTATTTCCCAGAGAATAACGACATTAAAAGAAGCAGATAAAATCTTTGTAATGGAAAAAGGAAATATCTCAGATGTAGGAACTCACGAAGATCTTATAAATAGAGAAGGCCTATATAAGAAAATATGGGATATCCAATCTATGCTTGAAGAAGAAATGAGTGAAGGAGGGAGTGACTAATGAATGAATTTGAAGATCAAGAATACTCATCAGAATTTGAGTTTTCCCTTTGGAAGAAACTTTTTTATCACTTGCGTGAACATAAAGGACTTGCCATAAGAATTGCATTTTTCCTTTTAGCTATTGCTATAGCTGATACTCTTTTACCTCTATTTACTCAATATGCTATTGATACTTTTATAGTTGGTGGAAGTTTAGAAAGTTTGCCTAGATTTTTAATGTTATATTTGATTACCATTTCTGCTTTCAGTATTTTCGTTTTTGGCTTTGTTCTTTATGCAGGGAAACTGCAAATGGCAATAACTCACACAGTACGTAAAAAGGCTTTTGCAAGGCTTCAAGAGCTTAGTTATAGCTTTTTTGATACTACGCCAGTAGGATATATTATGGCAAGAATGACTTCGGATGCCAATAGACTAGGAGATACGATAGCTTGGGCAATGCTAGACACGGTATGGAGTGTGGCTATGATATTATTTATGATTGTAGTTATGCTATTTCATAGTCCTTTTCTTACTTTAATGGTAGTTGTTACTATGCCGATTTTGTATTTATTAGTGCATTTTTTCAGAAAGCTTATGCTTACTAATCAACGTTTAATAAGAAAACAAAACTCTAAAATAACAGCGGCTTTTGCAGAAGGAATAAATGCAGCAAGAACAACGAAAACTCTTATTCGAGAACAAAAAAATTACGAAGAATTTGATGATTTAACTACAGGAATGCGTAGACTTAGCGTTCGTGCAACTGTACTTTCAGCAGCATTTTATCCTATTATCGTTTTAATTGCAAATGTTGTAATCGGTCTTGTTTTATGGCGCAGCGGTGTACAGCTTTTAGATGGAAGAATAACGATAGGTACAGTTTCGCTTTTCATAAGCTATTCTATGCTAATGTTTGACCCTATTCAACAAATAGCCCGTATTTTCTCTGAAGTGCAAGCAGCTCAAGCTAGTGCAGAAAGAACAGTTGCACTTATAGAAACAGAACCAGATATTTCAGATAAACCAGAAGCTATAGCAAAATACGGAAGTTTGTTAGAACCTAAAGAGGAAAATTGGCCAAAAATTAAAGGCGATATTAAGTTTGAGAATGTTTCTTTTGCTTATAAAACAGGCGAGAAGGTGTTAGAAAACTTCAATTTACACATAAAGCCTGGTGAAAAAATAGCATTAGTAGGTGAGACAGGAAGTGGAAAGAGTACTATTATTAATCTAGTTTGCCATTTCTATGAACCAACTTCGGGTCGTATCTTAATAGATGACGTGGACTACACTGAATATAGTCAAATCTTAATCCAATCTAATTTAGGTTATGTTCTTCAAGGGCCGCATCTTTTCAATGGAACTATTATGGAAAATATTCGTTATGGAAACCTTAAAGCTACAGATGAAGAAGTAATAGAAGCTGCAAAAATAGTAAATGCTTATGACTTTATCGAAAAGCTTGAACAAGGCTTTGAAACAAATGTAGGTGAAGGTGGTTCTAAACTTTCTACAGGTGAGAAGCAGTTAATTTCATTTGCAAGAGCAATCCTTAAAAATCCAGCAATCTTCGTTTTAGATGAAGCTACAAGTAGTATAGATACAGTAACAGAGCAAGTTATCCAAAAAGCAGTAGATGAAACTCTAAAAGGTCGAACTAGTTTTATAGTCGCACACCGTTTAAGTACGATACGTTCTGCAGATAGAATACTTGTTATTAAAAAAGGCAAGATTTTAGAGCAGGGAAGTCATAAAGAATTGTTAAGGCAAAAAGGCTATTATTATGACCTTTACACGAACCAGTTTACACGAGAAGAAAGTGAAAAAATATTGGGAATATAAAAGAGGTATCATTAATGAAAGATTTGATAATAAAAAATATCAATGATATACAATCAGAAAACTTGGATAGAGGAAACGACAATGTATTTAGTATAAAAAGAGCTATCCCAGAAAATGATCAAGATAAATGCTTTGCAAATTTTATTGAAATTCCTCCTGGGAAATATGCTTATAGTTATCACTATCATGAACATACAGAAGAAGTTTTTTATATACTAAGTGGCGAAGGCAGTTTGCGTACCTATGAAGGTGAAAAAATTGTAAAAGCTGGAGATATGTGTTGTTTTCCGACTGGAGAAAAAGGGGCACACTTACTCCGAAACATTTCTAAAACAGAAGTTTTGAAGTTTATAGATTTTGGAGCGTACGGTAGCCATACAGAAATAGTAACCTATCCAGATACAAATCAATATTTACTTATTGGTCCACATATAGGTTTTAAAAAAATAGATGGAAATTAGAATCCTAAACGACTAAAGGAGGCAGAACTATGATAGCAGTACCAAGAGGAGAAGGGATTCATATATCGATTTTTGGTGAAACAAATGTAGGTAAATCAAGTTTAGCAAATGCTATTACCAATGGAGTATTCTCCATTGGTATAGTAGGTTATGATGATACTACAGAGGATATAATCGAAAAAACAGATTTGGCAATTATCATGATTGATAAAACTGAATTTTGTGCTAATGATGTTAAAATGATGAAAATTCTTCAAGAGAAGAATAAGAAAGTGATATGTGTAGTAAATGAGAAAGATGGGGTTTTAGATATACCTATACTGCAACTTACGTATAACATCCCTTTTATAAAAACTAATATTTCGCAAAATTTTGAAAGTGTAAAAGAGGCGATAGCAAGAAATATACCAGATATTCCTAAAACTAAAAACGAAACTAAAGCTATCGTTCAGCAATTTGTAAATCCTTCGGATATTGTAATTTTAATTGATTCTTTAGATGAAGGTACTCTTCAGCAACAAATAATTAGGGATATTTTGAACAAAAATGCAATTGCAATTGTAGTGGGAGAGACTGAACTTAGAAATACTTTGAAAATGCTCGAAGGTAAAGTCAAAATGGTAATTACCGATGCACAATTATTTGAAAAGATCGCAAAAATTGTGCCAAGAGAAATTTTGCTTACTTCTTTTTCTATTTTGTTTGCGAACTACAAAGGGGATCTTAAATATTTAATAGAGGGAGCAAAATTTATAGAGAAATTAGAGCCTGGAATGCGCATTTTGGCTTGTGAAAATGAAGATATCGGAAAAAACAGCCTTCCAAAGCTTTTACAAGGTGAAGTAGGGAAGTTACAATTTGAATGGTATAATAGCTCTACATTCCCATCTGAAAACGAGCTTAAAGGTGTTGACTTAATAGTCCATTGTGGAGCAGATTTAGTGAATGAATTGCAAATGCAAAAACATATAGAAAAAGCAATAAAACTTAACATACCTGTTGTAAATTATGGCGTATTATTTGCATTTTTTGCAGGTTCGCTTACAAGAGTACTTGAACCGTTTGGAGCTTTTGGAGATTTGTTATAGCAGATAAAGTATAGCAAGCAACATTCATGTTTTTGAATGTTGCTTGCTATACTTGGGTTCTTTTTTTATTATCTTATTCAAATAACGGCAATAACGGCACTACTTCAAAACCTTGCAAGCGTAACTGCTCTACAATATCAGTAAACCCTTCGCCTATTTCAGATCTTATTACATGGGATATTCCTATCGCAACAACAAGGTTTCAGGTTGAAAACAAACAGACCTTTGAGGTTTTTTGTTTAAAAGTCAGTTTATCAATACAAATTTAATAAAAAATTTTATAAAATTTTTTATAATGATTGGACAATTATTGTTGACAAATCTATAGATTTGTGATATAATATTGCTAGTTTGATGATTAAGAGGAGGAGAATTATATGTTGTTAATATTAATTGCAATGATTGCTATTTTTGCCTTGAGCATTGGGTTGGTAACATTAAGATGGTATAACACTAATTATCTGAAAAATAAAGATAAGTCTTGTTATGATAAGATTCTCAGTTTTTTTTGTGATGTAGATGTTTCAGATAAAGTAATTGCACTGTTATTTGGTGTTTTAGGCGCGCTTTTCGCATTGTGGGGAGCCGACCTAAATGCTAATAGAATAGATAGAGAGAATACAACAACTATTTTTAATATACTTAGGGAAGAGATTAAAGATGTACAGTTAATTATTGAGTTTTTTTTAGAAGGAATTCAAGTTAGGCAGGAGCAGATAGTAGATGATGATCATATTTTATATTTCTACAATTCTCAACCAATAGTTCCATCTTTTGTTTTTAGCGTTGCCATGAACGATGAATTGGTAATAACGAATACAAACAAATTAATATATTTTCACTTGCTTTCTGCATATAGAGCATTGGTTACTAGTTTTATGCGAATTGAAAATGTATCTTCTGTAGAAGATCTTATATCTGAACTAGAAACTTTATATAGTTCAAAACAATTTGTTTATGAGATTATTGCATTGCAATTGCATTCTCCTTCACTGAGGAATAGAGAAATAAAGACTAGAATCAATCAATTGCTAGAATCCTATAAATAAAAGCTATTTCCCACATAAAAAGTATCTAAAAAACATATACATAGAGAAATCAAGCTATTGAACATCTGTTTACAGATGTTAAAGAACTTTATGGTAAATTCTATTTTCTGCTAGCTTTATTATCTCTGTTACTTTTATATATTAAAAGACAAACAGCCTTTTGAGATTTTTTCTCAAAAGGCTGTTTGTCTACAGTCAAAAACCTCGCAACGACAAGGTTTTTGATGTTCTGAAATTTTTCAAACATTTAATTTTCAATTATTTCCAAAAATCTTGTAAATATAGCCGCTACTTCTGCTCTCGTAGCTGATGCTTGTGGGTCGAAGCTATTATTTGGACGACCTCTTACTATGCCAGCACTTTGAATAGCTTTTACAGCGTCTATAGCCCAAGCTGATATATGATTTTCATCTGAAAAAGAAGTAGTGTTATTTCTTGCGAACAGATTACGTATCTCTATTGAAGGAGCAGGAGTGCCTTGTGGTAACACAATTTCCTTTATATTCACAAAACGATACAACATTACTGCCATTTGTTCACGAGTTATATTGTCATCTGGTGTAAAGTTACCTTCGCCTGTACCATTAATGATACCTGCATTTGATGCCCATTGCACTGCAGAGAAATACCAAGCTGAATTTGAAACATCGTTAAAGATAGATGATTCATCTGCAAAAAGTGACAAATCCACGCCTTCTAGGTTTGCAAGTACTTGTGTGAACATTGCACGTGTCATGTTTAGCTGTGGGCTAAATACACCTGGTGCTGTACCTTGGAACAAGCCATTTCTCACAACAGTATTTATATAATTGTGATACCATGCTTCTGAGTTAACATCATTAAATGTTTGAGTTGGAGGGGTTGTAACTGGTGTAGGTTCTTGTTCACGAATTTGATCAAGTTCTGGAGTAGGGGGAGTATAATCTTCTTGCGGTTGTACTGGTCTACCAGGAGTCCAAATGCCATCAGTTTCTCTCGTTTCAGTATCGCTAGTAGTATCACCAACATTTGTTGCTCCATTTGTTATTTCGTCTGCTTCATCATCATCATCTTTATCATTATTTATAGGTGGTCTAGGACGTATTGGCGGTGCTGGATCTGGTTCTGGTGTTTCCTCTGGTCTTTCTGGGAGGCCTTCTCCGTCATATCCTTCGGATCTAAATACCGCTACAAGCTCTTGATTTCCACTAGATGCAAAGCTATAATTGGTCTCTGCACTAAACAAGTAACCATCTTCGTCAGCCCAGCCTATGAACTCATAACCTACCGCAGGAGTTGCATTTAGGAAAACTCTAGTACCATTAATTACTGTTAAATCATCTGGCATATTCATCATAAATACACTTTGACCTGCTTGGTTTGGTTGAGGGATAAATAGCTGCATATTAGCTGTACCACTTCCGTCTGTATCAATAGTTACAACGGAAGTAAAATCTTCTATACTGTCATAATTATCTCTTCTATAGCGTAATTGATCAGCGAGAGCATATCTTAAAGCTAATATTTCTCCAGGAAGACCCATTTCTTCCCAATGTTCCCACATGTCAGTATCCTCTGGAACTAAATTTACAGGCATAGTTAAACCGTTTGATAAGAGTACTCTTACTCCACGGCCAACTTCCTCCATGCCGAATTCTTCTGCTCTACTATTGCTAGGGAAAGGGAAATTAGAGCCTCCATTTATTATAAAGTTTCTTGCAGCTATTGTATAAATAACATTTTCGTCATCTCTTATTTGGGTTCCATCTTCTAAAAACCACTCCCAGCGATCTCTATAATGAGAACCTATTAATTGCTGAGCAATTTGCTCTCCTCTAAATGCACCATGCATAGAATTATTAGCTGTACTTATTCCACCATTCGGAAGACCTATGCCGCCTCCACCAACACCACTAGGCATACTTAGAAGAGTTATAAGATCACGACCGTTTATGTCCACCATACCTATAAAATCACTAAAAGGTGTAGTTACTATAAGGTCTCTCATTAAAAAGTGATCGTTAGGGGCAAAGCTCCACATTCCAGATGTATTACGCCATCCACCTTGGTTGGACATAAAAATACCTGACCACTCTCCAGCATATGTGTTGCTTATAGATTCTGAAGCAAGCCTTGTTATCCATGCATCTCTAATAGCACGACCCTGTGTATTATTTTGTCCTGTTCTCATACCGTGTGTTCCACGCGGCCCTAAAGGCTCATCTAAAAATTCAGAAGCATGGTAGTTAAATTCTTGCATTATACCGCTTGCATAATTATAAATATCCTCATAAGTGCCAAAATCAGGGTGATAAGTGTTCGCTGTGAAATTTGGATTATTTCTAAAATCTCTTACAGCATTCACTGGGCTTAAATGGTGATTCATATTTACTATATCGCCTGTATTAGCATCGAAATTAAATGTTATTCTTCCAACTGTGTTACCGTGGTGGCCAGGTTCCATTACTAAAGTATTAGTCTGATTGTTACGACTTGCGTGACGTACATGCAAATGCCCACCTATGATAGCATCGAATGTGCCTGCGTCGAAAGTATTTGCCAATATATGTGCTTGGTTATTAGTCATATGAGTTAAAAGAACAACAGCGTTAACATCGTAATAATTACGCAGACGGTCTACAATAGAATCAATGTATTCATACCATTCAGGCTGAGAGTTAGATAGTGTAGGTGTTCTAAGCTCATAGTTAGTAAGAAGTGCTGGATTTGTTGAAGTTGCCATTGAAGTTGTCATAAGGCCTATTATACCTATGCTAACAGCTTCATCATGAAAGTTAACTACTGTATAAGGCTCAACAAAATCTGGGTGCTGACCAGCTCGTGGCATGTGATCTGCATAAACTAAATCCGCAGCTAAAAATGTAGCGTTGCCAAAAGGGTGAGGTCTACCATCACTCGTCGGGTTAATTGCTCCAAATGAAAATTCATGATTACCTAAGGCCGAATAATTAATATCCATAAAATCATGAAGCCAAGCAGCAGGTGCTCCACCTAAATGAGTAGAGAGAGGATGCCCGTGAAAATTATCTCCAGCAGCTAACATCATGGTATTTCCTGGATTTATGTCATAATACATTCTCGCATAAGCAGCAAGGAGACCCGCACCTGGATGGTTATCATCCATTAGGTTGTCTACCATTCCATGGAAATCTGTTATAGCTAGAAGATCTACTCTAAGAGGAGCAAGGTTATCGTCTAATTCAAAATGAGCTTCTACAGTTTTATCTACTGTATCTTTTGTATGGAAGAATGAATATGTTTGGTCTGATGATATTAATGTATCATTTACATACCATCCAGTGAGTACATAGCCTTCTTCTGGAATTGCTGTCAATGTTACCCTTGTGTTTTCAAAAGTTACTAAGCTTCCTTCATGTGCCGAAAGAGGCATAGTCTCTATTCTACCATTTCCATTTGCTTCAAAATAAAAGCTTATATTGTCTGCATCTGTTTCATTTTCATATCGATATTGAACTTGTAAACCTGCTGCTTGTGGTAGAAAAACAGCGTTTGATGGATATGCAGGAATGTTATTTGTTATCGTTGGTGTGTAGTATCCGAGAGGTCTCGTTGTGCCGTCCCACCATAGCATTCTTCTACTTTCTACTGGAAACCAGCCAGTAACAATACCAAAGTTATTGCTTGCTACTGTATAAGTTCCATTTGTAGTTATTTGTATCCCATTATCAAAGTACCACGCTGTTCCTTCTCTATAAGCACCAGTTATACGTGCATGATTATTTCCATATGAAGAGAATCCAACATTTAGCGCCTGTATTAGTTGGCTACCTGTTAATGTGTGCATAACGATAAAGTTACCACGTGCTGCTGGGGCAAAGTTTCCTACAATGTTGCTTCCTCCGCCAAGTCCATTAAGGTTATAAGTTAATGGTTCATTAGCATTCCAGCTCCATGGTCCAGCATTGGACATACCACCAGCATTGCTTATAAAAATACCATCAAAATCGCCTGTATAGTGTCTATCAATAAAATCTGCTACTAATCTACCTATCCATAAGTCTCTATTTATACGACCTATATCTGTAGTGGCAGATGTGGTCCCTGTTCCGCCTATATTGCCAGTTCCACCATATATACCACGTATACCTATTGTTCCGTTAGGATGTGGTAAGCTTGTTGGTGCTTCGGTAGCTCTAAAATGTGCTTCTACAGTTTTGTCATTAGTATGATAAAAAGAAATTACGTTTTCCTCAGATATACGAGTAGTTCCTTCATACCAACCTACAAACTCATAGCCTGTCCCCCTATTTGCTGTTAAAATAACTCTTGTACCAGAGAGAGTTAAAAGTCTATCTTCGTGTGCAGAAAGAGGGAAAGTAGTTATCGTCCCTTCACCTTGTGTTACGGAAAAATGTACCGTTGGATTTGATACATCTGTGTTATTATCCGAAAGATATACAATTTGATGGGCTGCAGCAACTGGAAGTGTAACAGACTCATTTCCTACCAACAGTGGTCTTCTGTTTGCACTTGGGAATAATGTTTGATTAAAACTGTTAGTTGCTACGGTATAAAATTCGCTTGGCTCTATTTCTGTCCCGTCATTAAAGTTCCAAGCTCCATTATGGAAAAAAGCTCCATATGGGCGAGCGGCGTTATTATTTAGCGCTGTAATTAACTGGGTTCCAGTAACAGTATTTAATACAATAGTATTTGCTCTAGCTGCTGGAGTCCAGTTAGCTTCTACAGTGGCAAGCGTTAGTGTGTCATCTGCGTTCCAATTCCACGGTCCCATATTAGAGTTCGCACTTGTATTTGAGATAAATACGCCATCGAAATTGCCATCATAATTTCTTGTAATAAAATCTCTTATTAGCCTATTTACCCAGTTATCTCTATGTATCCAAGCATAGTGTGAGTTTGCTATTCCGCCACCACCAGTTGGATATGTTCCTGCTACACCGTATGTTCCTCTTGTGCCTAAAATTGCAGGAAGTTCAGGCAATGAAAAAGACACATTAAAAGGCTTAACGGAGTAGTAATACTCATTTTCGTCTCGGTTGTCGTATTCATATGTATCCGAGTCTTTTTCGTCTGTGTCTTTTTCATCTGTGTCTTTTTCGTCTGTTTCTTCATCTGATTCTTTGTTTGTTTCTTTTTCGTACGTGTCTTCTTCATAGCTGTATTCGCTACCATAATAGAGCGCCGCATTTAATGGCACGTAAGATATGAGCATGATACTCGCTAGCATTAATGCAATTTTTTCTTTCATTTGTTAGTCTCCTTATTTAAGAAAATTTTATGAAAATATATCCATAAATGGATTATAACGTTTTTATTTTTATTTGTCAATACTTTTTTAAAATTTTTTTCAAAATAATATATTTTAATACAAAAACCAATAAAGAGGAAATAACATTTGGAATTTGCCTAACATTACGCTAATTTCTGAAAAGTCCACTAAAGCGAAAATGTTTAATATTATTAAAAATATACCGAAGCTTTGAATGATATTGCTACTCTTAAACAAAAATATTGCAAAAATTGCTAAACTTCCACAGAAAAAAATGTATATCGCAAAAGATAAAATATCAATTTGCCACATAGCCAAAAGTCCAAGGGCAAACATAACGATAAATAGAGCTGTGAATAGCGAAGCATAGTAAACAAGCGTTTTTTTGTGATATTTTAGGGTATCTAGCACGCCTGAATTTTTTTCTTTAATGAAGTAGGGGATAATGAATATTAAAATAGCAGTTATAATTAGACCAACAATGCCTTTTAATATGTGTTCGGTGAATTCATTTATATTTAGTTCGTTTATGTGTGAAGCTTCTGTTCCTGTGAGATATGGCTGCATGAAAATATCTGATTCTCTGTAATAGGCTATTCTAGTATATACAGAGCTTTCTAAGTCTTCTTCTGAAAAAAAGAAGTTTAGAAAATTTATAGTCATAGTTTCCACATTTTTTTCTAAGATTGCTGCTGTTATTAATTCATTTATGATTTGATAGCCGAAAGAATGTTCTGTTGTAATTATTATTATAGTTTCATCTATTACATAGCCGAAATTTAAAGTGCCAGAAATAACATCTTCTGTTAAAGCCTCTCTATCGGTATAAGCAATTATTTGTATCAATGGATTTTGGATATTTAAAGAAATATCCCCATATATCCCTACTGGAATACTTATTCCTAAGTTATCTGAGAAATCCATGAGATTCATTGTTATGCCAATCGATTGTAGTAAAATAAAAGCCAATAATATTGTTGGCTTTATTATTATTTTTTTCAAATTGAGCCATGTTGAAGTTATAAAAAAAGTTATAAAAGAATTCATACTTTTGCTACTCCTATCACTCCTATAGTAGAGAAAATCGCAGTAAATCCTAGAAGCCATAAAGAATATACGAGCACATTTTCTCCTAAAAAGTTTGCTTCTAGAAGCTGTACACCCCAGTAACTAAATGTAAATTGTGAAAAAATTTGCAAGTTGCTCATTAAGTTTAAAGGTACTATTCCGCCTGAAAGAAACAGGGATATAATAGAAAATATGGCAACAAACAAACCGCTAGAAAGCTCATTTTTAAACAAAAATGATACCATAGTACCATATGCACTTAGAGTAAAGGTTATCATAAAAATAGGCCATATCAATTGGGTAAAAAATATTGGGATATTTATTAGAGTAAATAACACAAAATAAGCAAAAAAAGTTCCAAAATAAATTTGAATAGGTGAAATATTCCTGGTTTTTAGCCTTTCTATTGTAAATGGTGTTAACTTGCTTCTTGTTAAGTCTGTGAAAATAAAGAATCCACATATCATTAAAGCTATATAGGCTGCGGATAAATATGCAAACCAGATTCCCACTCTGCCTGAGATGCTGTGAAGTTCTATTTCAAATAAATCTGTGCGGTTTAATATGAAGCCCAGAAAAGTCATGTTAGCACCTAGGAAAACTTCGTTTTGAGATATACCTGCTTGCCTTGAAAAATCTATAGCTGCATATATTCCCATTTGGCTAGTGCGGAGCATATCAGTAAAAGCATCAGCAATAATGCTTATTACACTTGCTGCAATTGGTGCATTTTCGTTGTATAGAATGGTAAATGGCTTGTTTATGCCTGTCGTCATTGCTTGTCCAAAATTTTCAGGAAATATTATCGCTGCACTTAGTTCTCCTAATTCAAAGTCCCAATTTTCTTCTAGGGTTATAAATTCAATTAATCCCTCAAATTGCTCTTCACCGTCTATGCTAGAAATTATCATGTGAGTTTCTATACTGTTGTCTAAGTCTAATATGCCTATATAAACTGTATTAAAAAATCTCTCTCCAGAAAGAAGCTGGCTTGCTAGCAAAGAAACACCTATTGACAGTGCTATTAATAAACACACAAAAATAAAAATACGTATTTTATACGTGTAAAAAGTTTTAATATTAAGCCAAAATATATTTCTCATAAAGTTCTTCTTTGCTTTCTATAGGATATATTTTTTTATTGCTTATTACGTAGTGCTTACTTTCAAGTGCGAAAATCTCATCTGTATTATGGCTAGTGTAAATTATGCATTTGCCCATTTCTTTAAGTTTTGCTATCATTTGTAAAAGTTCATTTTTATAAAACATATCTAGACCAGAAAATGGTTCATCCATAATAATTATTTTAGGGTCATGAAGTAATGCCGTGCAAATAGCGACACGCTTTTTCATTCCACCTGAAAGTTCTCTCACTTTTTTCTTTAAATATTCATCTATGCCGAAAAGTTTTATTAAATCATGCGAATTTTTCGTGTTTGATATATTCGCCCAAAAATTTATATTGTCTTTTACTGTTAAATCTTCGAAGAGACTGTCCGCTTGTGGAATGAAGCCTACTTCTTTTTTGTTTATAGAAGCAGTGCCTTTATCTGCTTTAACAAACCCTGCTAAAATAGAAAGCAAGGTAGATTTTCCAGCACCATTTCTGCCAACTATAACCACTATATCTTCTTCATGAAAAGAAAGGCTGATATCGTCTAATATCAGCCTATTCTTATAAGATTTTGAAATGTTTTTGATTTCTATCATGGTAATTCACGTGCTATTTCACCTATAATAAAGTCTGCACCTTCTCTAAATAATCCAGAAGTAGTTGAAGCGAAACTGCGTAAGTCATTCAATAAGCTGTCTACTCTTTCAAAGTTTGTGTCACTCTGATCTGTTGCTGAAATTGCAAATCTTTGGTCTCTTTGTGGAATGCTAAAATCTGCTTCATAGTCTATTCCAAAGCCGATTACAAGCTCTCCAATATCTGTACTCATTCCGAAAACGCCTACATTTCCTGTAATAGTTATCGTTTGTGAATCGCCTCTTGTACCTAATTCTATAGTTAAGTTATAGCTTACTGCTTCTATTTCACCAGAAGTTGTTATTGTTCCATATACTTTTCCATTTACTTTTCTAAAACCTGAAAGCTCAGCTTCTAGCTCAATGCTATCAAATCTGTCACCTGCAAATAAAGTTGCTGTTCCATACCAAGCACCAGAACGTTCTTCTAATTGTGAAACAAAAGACATTGTAAAGCTGTCAACTTCTAAATTAAGCTCTATTACTCTATCATTTGCTTGTACAAAATCTATATAAGTAATTACAAAGTCGTTGTTTGGTGTAGTTATAGTTCTTTTAACTATTTCACCTCTACCATCTATCCAAGTGTTTAAAAGTACTAAAACTTCTCCTGTTGTATTCCATTCTGAAAGAATTACCTCTTCAATTATAGTGAGACCTTCTGTAACTTCATCAAATCCCTCAAGTCCATCCAAATTGAAATTTTCAAAAAACTCTCTGTATTCTTCGATGGTGAAAAGTAATAAATCTTGTAAAAACTCATCTGTTAAGTTTTTTGAAAATCTAGTTGCGTTTACTTCTATCCCTTCTGCTACTACAGTTTCATCTACATAGATAGTAGTGAATTCTTCTAAATCATAGAAAAACTTATTAGCGATAGTGAGAATTGTTTCTATAGAACTTTCATTCATATAAAGCATGGCTTCTGTATCAAAAATAGCCATGAACTCATTCATATCAAAGCCTTCATCTTCCATATCTATGTAGATAAAGTAGTCTGATATTCCAGGGAACGCAAAAGTCATTTGGTCACCAAAAATAATTTCTAATGGAATTCTGTCGTTATCCATTGCAAATTCTATCAAATATCCGAATCCAGAATTAGCAAATCCCATTTCTAATAAAAGTTCTATTGCTGGGATTTCTGTATCTAGAAACATACTAGCCATTTGATTTAAAGCATTGCTTGGCGTGTACTCTGTAAAAAAGTCCATTGTGAAATTAAAATTATCTGAAAGTAGAGCAGATTGAGCACGGCTTTCTTCTACTAAAGTATCTATCCAACGCATTTCTGCTTCTCTATAAGCTGAAAAAGTTGTAGGTGGAGCTGCCGCAGGTCCGTTGTTATTGCCTAAGCCCATAGCAAAGACTGTTACAAGTGAAACTATAGCAATTGCAGCTATAGAGCCTAATGCAATGAATGGTACTTTAGATTTCTTTTTTGGTGTTTCCTCTATTTCTTGTTTTATTTCTTCATTCATGATAATTCTCCTTTAAAATTATTTATTTCATACATACAATATTATAAACTATTTTTAGAAATTTGTCAATGACTTTCAAAAAATAAGTTGACTTTTTTAAGAAATGTGGTGTAATCACTACTAAAATGTGCTTACTAGTAAATAAAGGAGCATTATTAATGAGTAAAAAAATCATATATTAAAAAGCCTAGTAGCTAAATTTGGCTACTAGGCTTTCTTGCTATTTTATAGTTCCCAAGGAAGTATTACATCAAAGTCTAATTCCCAAGGAAGCAATGAATCTGTTTCTGATGATGGTTCTTCTAGAGCTTCTTCCTCCTGGACTTGTTCAGCAGGAGGTGTAGGAATTGTAGGAGTTAATCCGCTTTGCAATGGTGTCCCTCCTATTATTTCTGATCTGATTGCGTTAAATTGTCTTAACGTGATATTTCCACGCTCGAAGTAAATTTGCAATCTTGCAAGCTCTGTTCTTTGGTCAATATTGCGGTTTATTGTGAAAGTTGCTGGTCTGTGAAGTAAAGCGAAACTTAGGTAACCGTCCTCTGTAATTTCAAAATATGTGCCTGATTGGCTCGGTGTTCCAGGGAGAGTTGTTAGCTCATAATCAGCAGGCAGCCCATTAAGTCCTAAAGTTTGTATTAGTGTTTCTCTTGTAAGTTCTGTTTCTATGTTCTGTAACGCTGCAGGTGGTACAAAAGTTACGATATAAATGCCTCTTCTATCTGTATCTGTTCTTCTTGATACTTCGACTACACCATTGCCAATTTGTCCACTAATAAAGTCTTCTAAATCCCAAGAAGCTTGTGGAGTTTCAGTTATTGAGGCTTGTGAAGCTCCTGAAGATTCGTCCTCGTATTGATTAGCTGGTATGGCAGGAATTGTAGGCGTTAGATCATTTTGTAACGGTGTTGTGACTAAAATTTCTGATCTAATTGCGTTAAACTGTCTTAAAGATATACTTCCACGTTCTAGGTAAATTTGTAACCTTGCAAGTTCAATTCTTGAGTCAACATTGCTATTTATTGTGAAAGTCGTTGGTCTGTGAAGTAGTGCAAAGCGTAGGTAACCATCTTCTGTAATTTCAAAATACACTTCTCCTAGCCTTGACAGCATTGCCATTGCTCTTGGGATAGTTGTTAGCTCAAAATCTACACCAATATTATGAACTCCTAAAACTTGCATTAGCAAGTCTCTTGTGAAGTCCTCTATTTCTATATTTGCTAACTCCGAAGGCATTGGTATGGTTACGATATAAACACCTCTTCTATCTATATCTGTTCTTCTTGATATGTTTACTTCACCATCTCCATGTTGACGCTCAATATGTTCTTTTATAATTTCAATAGTTGCGGATGTTTCATACAGTCTGGTGCGTGCAAGTTCTGCAAGGAAGATGGTTGTTGGCGTTTCAGGTCTTGGAGTTGGTGTTTGTGGGGTTGAAGATGATGGTGGAGATGGAGTCCATACAGGAGGTTGTGGAGTTGGCGGTTGTGGAGGCGGGTTGTTTGGGCCAGTTGGAGTAGTTCCAGTCGGAGTAGTTCCAGTCGGAGTAG
>Ga0123352_10006182_pt1 | contig 18278 bp, 16 predicted proteins | sample TergutLab28metaG_FD_89700 | JGI IMG/M metagenome (GOLD analysis project Ga0123352, IMG submission 89700) | Labiotermes labralis P1 segment gut microbial communities from Petit-Saut dam, French Guiana - Lab288 P1 | ecosystem: Host-associated > Arthropoda: Insects > Digestive system > Gut ... | reverse complement strand
ATATTGGGTGAGGAGTACAAATCATTTAGCTCCTCGTTATGCAGTCTCCTCCATTCCCCCGTTACCTCGTCCCTCCTAGGTCCAAATATTCTCCTCAACACCATGTTCTCAAACACCCTCAGCGACAAGTCGAGCTACTGAACGATAAAACTGATACTGCAGCTACTTCCACTTTGCTACAACAGTTCATCTGCCCATTACCAGGATCTACCATAAGAACAAGACCAACGGATTTTGATACAACGTCGGCTGTAAGAATCAAAATTACTCTTAGAGGACGTGTAAAGACACAGAACATGCTCTGCAACACTAAACTGCCCGTCAGACATCCAATTCAACAACTGTGCACCAGCACTTAAACAATTTTTCTTTGAGTTTCAGAATTATTTATAAATTTCACGCATTCATACTTGGAACAAGTGGCATGATTTGCAGCTGTCACAGTTGTGAGTATGAAGAACACTGACTTATGACTCCATGCAGTCTGACAGAAACTGACCAAAATTTTGGACGAGCCTGCTGTTGTCACCTTCACGGATGAACAACTTCCAAGTGAAAGTGAAGTTAAAGATTTCTCCGAAACGTCTATCCATTTCTAGCAGGCTACAAGTCATCACATACCGGAACTCACTACTCGTCTCACCTCTTGTTCGACAGTTACTGCAAGGGGCGAGACGTTTAAATTAACGGAAATTTCGTGGCAATTTATTTACGGATATTCAGCCTACTTTCTAGTGTAAACAGAAAACACGAGACCTCTGGCACCATGCTGTGCGTGTTCGTGTCAGCCATTTCAACGTCTGAACCAGATGATCTGCTTTCGCGAAACGTCGTGTGGACGTTACGCTATCAGACGACACGCCGGGCGCGCAAACTTCTGAGGTGGGGACGACACCAACGCCACGAAATGCTGTATGCCTACAGTGCTAGATCTTTGGACAGTAAGCAATTTTTTTTTGGCTCGTGATTTTGTAGAACGTAAAATAATGACATGGCGCAATGCAAAACTTCGTGATTACATTCGATAACTTTACCATACAAACACCACTTACACAAAATCTGTTCCTAAGTAATATCTTACTCAAAAAATAAAATATAACAACAATAAAAATAGTCACAGGAATAGATATGCAGGACTACAGTTTACAACTTGGGGCAGTAGGCTTTACAAAGTCTGGTCAGAACTTATTTACAATATGTGACATGTACTCATATTTCAGCCTCACTAGCTAAATGTGTCTGTGGTATAATGGGAATCGTTCATCAACACGCAACAACGAGCACTTGTGGTCGTCTACAACGTACCTGCGGGCACAAGAGACTGCCGCGTCTAATTAACAAATGCTATAACATTCCTTTCCTTAATAGGCCATCCCAAGAAGACAGCAGCACAGAAGTACCCATCCGTAAAATTAATGGAAATTATAAGAACCTGAATATTAAACACCATTTTTATGAACTATCGAATACTAATTCCCTCCATATTAATAAAAATCCAACTAGATGCAACAGTAGGCAGTCTGATTTACTTTACTGCAAAGTCACTCTACATGTTTCGCGTGTCACAGCACCCATCATCAGGAGTACTAAAAACTGTATCCGCAGCCTCCGGTACAGGCACCCGAAACATGTAGAGTGACTTTGCAGTAAAATAAATCAGACTGCCTACTGTTGCATCTAGTTGGATTTTTATTAATATTGAATTATGATGCACGGAACCATGAACTTGAAACTGATTCCCTCATTTAACACGGACAAAAAAAGCCACAATTTGAAGCAGGCCAGTTGCTAATGGCGACATGCAACAGACATGCACAAATCTGCAGCAGAATCCGTACAGCTGAATATGAACAGAGATTTCCGTTTGTGTCTGTGGTGTTTTCTTTACCTCATCTTCGCATCCGAAAGACCCAGGACCCGAGGGCTTCGTTGTGGGCCACCTGCTTGTCGTTAGCATGGTGCTCTGAAGCTCAGCAGTCAATGCCGTAGTTCCGAAACGCCTGCTTCTACTATCCTGTCTGCCGGATGCACTTTCCTCTACTGTCCAGAAATGTAAACTAACAAGACAGCCAATGAAAGTGGAAAGTGTGGGAATCAGCTTGCCTAATTACCATTTCTTAAACCTCACGTAATGAGAAAGTCGATGTCAACACATGTACACTGAATATTGCGGCGAAAACTTTCTACTTAGACTGAAATTCGAAATAACCTCGAAATCTTTGAGCCTCCGGTCAATAAAAGGTTGGAATTTTTATTTTATTTATTGTAGGAAAACAAACAAAGGTTTTTTTTTTTACAAACAAGAAAGGAAAATGAAGGGTTCCAGAAAGTAGGATCAGAAATGGGTCAACGGCAAGAACATTCGCGGTCAGGGAATCACTAGCAGCCCAGACCCGCATTGATATAATGTAACTAACTGCCTGCCACTTTCTCCACCCGGTATGATGTTGTAGGGCCCGGGTTCATCAGCCGGGATATAAGGCGGACATGAAGGACTTACAAGAGCAGCAGAAGCAGCAGCCAAAAAAAAAAAGTACAGGGCAGGTAGTACAACCAGGTACTTTGATGTGTAAATTCCCTGGCATGCATCTTCCAACCTACTTCGCACCAATTAAAGACTTGTGACATCGACTTTACTGGCTATTTTTATAATTGGTTCTCAGATGTTCAAAACAGAACGGAACTATGCAGCACACAGTCGCGCTCTTACCAACACATTTCTCGCATACTCTCTCAGTCCCCTCTACGCACCACCCACCAACAATCCGAGATTTGAAACTCTCACGGCGGCGACTACGGAGACCCCTGTCGCTTCTGGATGTGACGCCGTGCACTCTGGTAGAAATTTGCCGACGTCCCAGATTCCTCCACATGGAGAAAGCAAGCTCAACTGCCACGCCTGCAAATTTCTATCATCTATTCCATGCCACATCCTACCTGAAGATGGCACTCTTCAAAACCACTGACAGATTTTAAACCTGCGAGTGGTAAAGAAACTGAAACAGTACGGATACTGACGCATTCACTGTAAAATGTTCACAACCTCAGTCACAACATGTCACACTGAAGTGTTTAATCATAGCAGTTCATGACATTGATAAGGGGTGGGCAAGATATACGTACGTCGCACATGCTTTCTACAATAATTTGGTATCCACGTTAATAATTAATTATTGCGCTTTCCATAATTTGAAAAAGAATGTTACCAGAGTCGACGCGACACCCTACATAGCGTCTCCACATGGAAACTGTTTTATTAAAAAAAGTTAAAAATATCCATACATTCCTTTAATATTTGCTTCTTCGGAGTACTTCCTTCAGCTGAATGAAAACCTACACAGGCCAGGAACCGTAGTCAGATAATGGACACATAATTGTGGTAAACGAACAGAAAGAGCCTTGCTCTGTTTTTAAGGCATACTATACCAGCATCAATGAACCAACTAAGAACGGGTCTAGGAAGAAGAGTTCATTCGTAAGCGCTAACAGACGCTCTGATATTGACTCCCATGTACAGAACGACTGCGGAGGCCAGTCAACTAATTGAACGACGTTCTCCCACTACACAAAACAGCCCTAAGGATAAGTCGATCACGTACCACTTTACTTGAAGAAAAAATATTCACAAATCATGTACCCATTAATGAACGAAATGGGTGAAGAAATGCGCAAGATATTTAGTATTAATAATTGCTGACATCGGGATAAGAATCTCGGACTGCGAACACCCCATGCAGCTTTGAACCATTAAAAACTGAATTCGTAAGTCATGCAAAAGAACGCGATGGCACAAATAATTCGCATTTGCAAACATGAAGTAGTACGGACATGGAACCCAGACAGCCCGGCTCTCTTCAGGCGTGTTTCCCTAATTTCATCAGACAAATGCTGACATATTACTTTAAAACAGGTCATTACGGCTTCCAAGCCACTCCTTGCAATTTACATTTCATACTCCAGCCAAGTCCCTGCAGCTTCGCCATAAATCACTCACGATAAATAAACCTACACAATTCCTTCCACACAACCGTCGAAGCTACGATACCTACAGTCCTATGAGACGACACATGCACGCGATAAAAACACCTTTTACAGATTTCCAAACAGGAACACCATTAGCGAAAGCTTGACGTTGCGTGATTTTCCAACTCATTTTCTGATTTTCACTGTTGGCCGTCACACGCGAGTACATTAACCAGCAGCAAGTGATATGTATGGATCATCGCACGTTTTGCGTTTACCCAACGAACTACCTGCATGGAACAGTCTCCCTCTGTACAGAAGCAAACTGTTGCTACATTTTGTGAGACCTGTAAGTTCATTACTATATTCATTTCGTGTGCTTTTTATTGGTCTGTGCAGACGAGTGCATGGAGAGTGGTGACGTGGCTTATCTCAAGAAAATAAAGTGGCGATCGCCTAGAGTGTCTGAGGAAAATAACGGCAAACTGCCGTTAAAACAGCCGGTACCCAGGCCTAGATAAGATTAAAATACTATCAACGAAAGTAAATTTTGAAGCAAATCTTGCAAGATGGCGCTTTAATTCAATCTTCAAATTCAAAAGAGAAGACTAATTTTACCCTACACAAAAAAGCAGGTGCTCTGATTTAACCTTACAACCCAAAATAGGCTATCTCATTTAACCTTACGAACCAAAAAAGACGCTCTGATATTATCTTACAACACGAAACAGGCTCTCTGATTTTACCTCGGAACCCAAAATAAAGGGAAATGCTCCCTCCAAACCAAACGATTCAGAGACATTTTTATGAAGTGTTGCAGGATAACTTTTAAAAAGCAACAAAATTTTTAAAGTAGCTTCCCAGGGCAGAATGGAAATAATTATAGTCCGGCGATGTTGTGTCGAAGGGGAGGGGGGAAGGGGGGGGCAGAAACACCGGGGAAGTGGATGATTGCGGTGGAGAACGAATCTTCTGACATGAAAGATGAGCGGGTACCTCAGACGAAGAGGATGTGCGTTCTACAGACGGAACTGTATAATGTGGAAGCCAGAATAGGATCGGTTAAGGCGCAAAAGTGACACAACGAACTTTCTGCCAGTAGTAAACGTATAGGATGTTCCTTTTCCATGGTTGAACGATAAGCTCTGGCCCAACGTTTCGCCTGACGCTCTGCCAGCTTTGCGTCGTACACCGGTCTCGGGGTGGTTTAACAGTCGATGACAGGGGCTAGACAAACGACTGAAATTATGAAGACATTTAGACAGTCCAATACAAAGTCATTAGAGCGTTGGGACAGCGATTATCGGCCAAAGAGGTAAGAAAACACCCTGTACAAGAGGACTGACAGTTAACATTACTTCACTAATTTATACGTGTATTACTGATACTGTAGAGACAGATGTTCCCTGGTTAACACCATTTCACAATTAGGTGGGATTAAAAAAGTTCTAAAAAAAACCCTAAATAACATTTTGGAAAAGGGCGCTGATTTCTTCCTTGAAGAAATGAAAACACACTGGGACACAGGTGGCGGAATAATATTGTTGGGCGATAACTCAGACGGCGAGGCGGTAATGCGTCCGATCAGGATCCAGTGTGTGTGTGTGTGTGTGTGTGTGTGTGTGTGTGAACTTAGGATTGAAATGTACTTACTCCCTTCTATAACCGTATACAGTTGACCACATGTACACTCAATTCTGACTTGGGCAAAATTCGATTTGCCCCTGATATTTCGGAACTTAACCACTTGGTAAGCCGGAGGAGTGCCTGTATACTGCATAATGACGCAGTTACATCTTCACCGCTTACAGGGTGAGGTGATCACTTTATGTACTTAAGGTTTACTTAACCATAATGTCGGTAGCTGAGAATATCCAGCGTCGTTTGATACCATCAGTATCGAATAATGAATTGAAATAATGCAAAATGACGTGGTTGTGACTTGATGTGACGTAACATTTCGGCATTTGCCTGGAGGGACAGGGCGGAACGCCGATAACTGGCAGTCATTATTGCTTATTGTCGCGCTGACTGGTTTCCGGGCCGCCCGGAATACCTTCCGGATGTTATCTTCGAGAGGTCATAATTTTAAAGAAACGGTCGTAGTCTACTTTAAGGTACTCAACTTCCGCCAGGACAGACTAAGACCTAAGTCATGAAAACAGGGCGACAGAGAAAATTATGAGAAATGCACAAAACAATTTTGAGCAGAAAAATCTCAGGCCCAGGCGTAGATGGGAAAATGATATTAAAGCGGATTAAAGAAATTAGTGAGTAAATGTGTACTCGATCTACCTGGCTCGTGACACGGGCCGGTGTCCGCTCTGTGTGCGCGGTAGCAAACCTTCGAAACCCATGCAAACGGGTGATGTGACCAGCTATGCGAATACACATTAGTTTCTCATCAAAAACTCTACTGAATTCAGTTACATATCCACTTAACACATTCATATGTTTGTACCCGTACGCGCGCGCGCGTATGAGTAAAGGTGAGCTTGTCTCCGTGCACAACATGAGGGCATACGAAGGGACAGGAGGTGCAGTTGGCACCAGACAGGGGTAAGTGATAAGCTTCACGCCCAGGCCCCTTTTACACCAAGGAAGGAATACCCAGCACGCAACGAATACGAGGCTAGGTGGGTTCCACAGCCTATCTGGACGCTTTAAAAAAAAACTCTTGTTCCTTTTCGGGAATCGAATCACAATTCCTTGATCGTACAGCCTGTAGCCTAGTCACTACACCGGCCGAACCCTCTGGCCCCCTGTACAAATTAGACCTGTATCTTAACAGACCAAATGTCAGTCGTGAAGTTGGTAAGAGGAAAGACATGTTACTACGCCTTGTTCTTTCACAGACGGGCCCAAGGATCTGATTATCACCGGTCACTACAGGCTGTCCGTCCACCATCCTGCGGCTGGGAGGGAACTCCGTCTGTACCATATTCTTCAGTGAAGTCATGCATGGCGAATATTGGGCTCAACGTGAAGAATGTCAGATCGTGTGTATCATTAGGAAGGCTAAAAGGTATCTTGACGACTCTGTAATGTTGTGTTTCTCAACCGATAGGCGCGTTCTTTTTGGAGAGGCCCCAGCTTTAGTGTTAGGCATGCAATACTGCGAATGGCTGTCAAACTGCTCTGAATCATGCCATGAGCGACAAAAAAGTTCGTCTCATTCACAGATCTGTCCTTCGATGATGTTAGCCAAATAGCGATCACGTGCCAAACTTCATGTTTCTCTACAAGGAATGCTTATATTCTGTTATCAAACGCGAAGCAGCTTGGACTGCACAGCCACGATTGGCAGGACTACAGCAGGAACCAGACGGGATGAAGCAGGCAGCGGGCGTAGCGTAGTAATTCATGCTGCTGCCTCTGCTTCTGCCCAGATTTGAGTATGAACAGGAACGATGCCGCCTCCACTGCGAACTGCGGTACGCTACAGTAAGAGGAAGGTTGTACATGTTTTCAGGTTTTCATGTTGGCTGCATCCTAAAATTTGGTTCAGGGCACGATAAACACCTCAAGACGCCAGGCCGTGTATGAGTTCTGGGGCAAACTTTACTCACATTTCGGAGAAGTGACTGACTTGGTCCTAAGGATGGCGACGCTAGATCCCAAAATGTACGCAAACTTATTAACACGTTACCCGAAAACGGTACGAAAGTCCAAAGACCCGATTTTTCCTTCTTATGAACCATTCAAAAAGAAATTTGGTAAGTACACTCAAACTCGGTTACCACTACATCGGTTCATGCGACACCTCGTCTGTAGTATCTTATACCTCTGGAATCCCTCATAAAACGCAATCATCGGTTTGAAAGACACAAATTATTCAGTTCCTTTCAAGACACTATAACCCACTTCGACTGTAATTTATCTCTTGGCAAATTTACACAGTTTGACGCTGATCAGTCTGTGACATATATATCGTAATGATTTGTAGACCAGTCAATTAATCTTCTACTACAGGAAACAAAATCGTGTGGCATTTTACATTTAAGTTTTTTTTTGGGGGGGGGTGAGGGTGGGAAGATCAGCAAAGTCTTTCAGCAACCTTCAATTGACAACCTATGAATTTTATATCGCTGCAGCGTTCTTTTCTATCCTTATTTATAGATTAGTATTAGTTGACGCGTACAACAAGATGTGTTCTCTCTTGGTTCTTCTCCGTTCAACAAACGAGTGGGAAAAAAGGAAGAGATAAACTTACTACACAGGGAATACAAGAAACATTCCCGAGTCTGTACCTCGCAATACTTCCAGGTTATTTAACGTTCCTGTAAAAGTCGCACTCATTTTCAGAGACGTATGAAGCGATGACTGCCTGCCTACAGTGAACTGAGGTGCTGAATACGTTAGGTGGTAGTAGTGATATCTGCTAGGACAACCAATCGGTCATTTTCACAAGCACGAATGACCTCACTCAACGCTGCCGATGGATGAACCTCGATTTCAAACGGACACTTCTCGAAGCCAGAAGCGATAATGGTGGAGGGGGATCTGCATAGTGGTGCTATCACCTGCTCTACAGATGTAGCAGACGTGTTCGTGGCTATACATCGATTCCTGGAAGTCGCAAGTGTCATTGGATAGTTAACCAGCACAATGACAGTCCTTCAACAATCGAGCTATTCACATGGCCAAAAATTCTCGGCTTTCAAACTACCAGACGGTTTACTAACGGGCTCACTAAAGACATCAGTGCAGGCTGTCCTGAAGCATCCCACACGCAAGTTCCCAGTCTCATGTCATTATGTTGTCGACATGATCGTGACACAGGATCTACTGAAGTCTGAGCGACGCCTTCTGTGAAAATATTCACAACAGGTATAGCAGCATTATTTCCACAACGCCTCCAGCTTCAGGCGCAAATAACATTATCTAGCGCAGGCTGATGTCACACAAGTCGCGAAGTGATGTGCGCGCAGAGCAGTGGGTTTCTGCAATTAGGGACGGTGGAGGTGCCAGTATCTCCTGCTTACGTAGTAGCTGCAATCATATGACTGGTGTAGCAGAACAGTTAATATTTGTGCAACTCGCGCTGAAAGTTGTCATGAAAAATGACAGGGTCTTTGTGGACGTAATTCTGCTACATCTATGATTATGTCAGGCTTACGCTGTGATGTAGTTGAGGCCTTCGCTCTTCCGGGATGTTACGCGGCGTAGGTTGGTAGTTGGTTACCGACGTTTCGGTACAGCATCCCAGAAGAGCTGAGGCTTCTCTACGTGTGATTTAGGTACCAGGCCAAGAATACGCGGAGGAGAATACAGGTAAACCTTCACGCACTATTAACTGTGGTGTAAGTGAATGGTCATGGCTACCCTCTAGCCGCTTTAACCCTAAGAAAACAGGCTCTGGTATACATACGTGCGACAGGCTTGGTGGGCCCCATAAACTCCCTGGATGTTGGTCTCAAAGAGAACTCACGCACGTGCTAAGAAACGAAACCCAGTCATCCCGCCAGTGACCAGTCACTACAACGGGTACCCGAGCTCTCGTAACGTAGGCCTAACAGAAATTATTTTTTTGTAAGAAGTTATTTCCACGCCCAGCCCTCTAAGCTGGGGAAACCATTCCTTGTGGGCTATCAGTCGCTGTTTTTACATCTGGAGGCATGGGCGTACCAAGCCACGATGAAGAACAGCCCACTCCACAAACATATAACAGACTTACGTCTTCCGCCGTGTGGTTTACTTTACGTACCGCCAGGTTTGACGTTAAAATTTCTACTCTCTGCCCAAAGATTGCATTCTTGTAGTTTGTACGATTCTCAAAAAAACAGTGATTCGTGTCTGTAATCTAGACAGGGTGTGCTTAAGGTGCGGTATAAACTGAATCTTTAAATGTAGTAAAGATTAACTGTTGACTTTAAGGGGTTAATTATGCACAGGGCTGACTTTACCTTTACTTCCACTTCCACATGTCAAAGATGATCTGCACTGTATTCATAGTCCCCTAAAACACATTCCTCTCGTAGTGAATTCGCTACAAATTTAGCACACACATTTACATATTTCGGCAAATATCTGTAATTCGACAGACCGACTGCGCTGCCATGCCCTGTACAACATACCAAAGCACCCAGCCTTACGCCGGTCTTCCTCGTAATGGCGTGGACTATTACGTAGTAATGATGGGAAATGACGAGAGTAACAAGGAAAAAATTACACAATACAAGATAAAACAATGCCGATGAAGGAAGAGCAGATGGGAATCAAAAGAAATAGGTACAAGAAACAGTGTGACGAACAAAATGATGTCTGGTGAGGACAATAGGTCACGACAGAGAAACAGCAGCATCACGCGCAGACACACAAGATGACGTCTAGAGAATTATCTGGGTTGTCATTCGGCAACACTGGTCCGCGGTAAATTAAACAACAGGTAGCCAGCCTTCTTCGCGCTCAAGGAACCGAATTTATTGGCTCGAGGCTCAGCACGTCTGCTTCATTGAGGAGGCGAATAAAATTCGGATGGTTCACAGACTGATTCTGAGTATATTTAACGACGCAGTATAAGTATATGGTGTTTGTTCCGACGCTATGAAACAACACAGGATCAAGAGAACTCTGTTTCAACACCGCCAATAACAAAACTCGCCATTACACAAGATCCAAAGCCAATTACATCATCTCCTCTTTACCAATCTTCGTATGTTTAATCTGAACAGAGCTCCTTTCTGGTTGTCCAAGTAACCGCTTTTCAAGCGCTGCTATATAAAAATTCGGTACTATTATTTCCCTAACCTAATCATCTTGTACGTCCATTCGATATTTCACTGCACGCTCCAAACGACCTTAGATCATAAAGTCGCGTGGAGAGATTATCTGTTTGCACAGCGGTGCTGCTGAAGAATCATTTCTCCTGGGATGTGACTCTGTGTCCTCAGGGAAGCAGCTCCCGACCTTCTACAGTATGGTAGAGCCTACTTCCCAGGGTCAATGTGTCCAAGAAGAATGCCTGGCACCTGAAGATGAAGACAGTACAATCTTTCGACACGCCAAAGACTGCACGACAGTACAGCGTCACATCCCACCAGAAGCAAATCTTTCGAAAGTCGCGGTCAAGAGGTTAGTAGCCTGCCTCGACTTAATCAGAAAGAGGTCCCGGGTTAAAACTTCGGGCCGGATGACGGTTAACCTCAGGAGTTCGAGGTTTTCATGGGTACCACTAGACAAATTACGCGGCAATGCCTTAAAGTAGGCCACGACCGCCTCTTATCACGCCATTTCCTATTCATTGTTCACTAACCGTATTAATCAAGCGTCGTCGAAGGAAGAAAGATTACATAAAAAGCAAATACATCGCTACGTAATGTCTCCTGCTCATTCCAGCCCCATCAGGCCCGAATATTTGCCAGCGGTTGCTGCATTCAGATACAAGTAAGGGATGTTCTTGTAAAGTAAGAGATCACGTGTCACACACACCCCCAAAAAATTCTTTACACGCAGTACAGAATCTGAATTTCGCTCTTTAGCGTTAAGTTTACCTTCCGAATAAAACCACGGTTTCTCAGAAACTATGTTAGCAGTGCCGCAAAGGCGACGAATGAGAGAATCGTTATTTCGAGAAGGGAAAAGCGACAGTGGCCTGTTTAAAGATGTTACGCCAGGCTTAACAAAACTTCACTCAGCTCGGGGATCTGAAGGTCTAGATTGCAATGTGCGAGATAGAGAAACTCAAGAAACTACAAGCAAGTTTCAGTTTTGAGTCCCCACACTCTAATAATGAAAACACTATCAGTTACGGTGCAGCAAAATAATTTCACTTTCGAACGAAGTGAAATTATTACCCTGTATAAAGATTGTTACAGTGTTGACTTGTAGGGTGATTCATTCATCAAATTATATCAATTTGCATTTGACCTGGTTGTTCATATGACCAACAAATGTCTCCTTACGCGAACCTAAAACGACAATGAAGACCAGACGAACATTGCAGTCCTGTGGATTGAGTTCCTGTGTTTTAGCCAGGTCGTATCAACTACATAAGTCACATGGTATCAACTAATATGAAAACAATACGTCCGGTGTAGTCGAAAAGAAGTGATGGTGGCCTGATTTAGGGAATTCTCCCGACACTCGCCTACAATGACTAATAAAACCCACACAAAACCTGGGGGGGAGATTCCAAATGGTTACGTCCCAATACATATTAGGGCAAATTATGGTCTAACATACTACCGTAGCCTACAGTAGGCCTAAACGTTTACTTTACCTTCATTTTGTTCACTGCAGCTGGTGGAGTTTAGTGCAGTACTGCAAATCTAATGCATTAAATTTACAATGTTGCCTTTGTACATCTAGATTTAAAATTTCAACAATCACGCCCATACCCGAATAGTCCTAATGACACCTGTGGCAATAACATCACTGTCAGTATACCACTACATATCCTACAACATGCAGACTATACACACTCTGCTGCTCATCCTTGCCATATCCTGCAGATAATGAGTTACGTTATTAGGACAAAAAACCTTCAAATTGGTGGGGACGAGGAAAAAAACAGCGGTGACACGAATTGTCCTAGCGAGACTGAGGGAAATCATGTGAAATATCCCAGACAGGGTGGTCGTCTCGGAAAAACAGAACTCTGACAGTCATGCTGGCAGTAGTGCTACAATGACTTGCTTCTTTCTTAGTCGCTCTGTACTCTGGCTGTCAGGTCTTTTTTTTTAACAAAGTCAGTTGCAATGCATTTTGCTTATTTCGTATTTACCTGTTGAAGCAGATGTTTACTAATATGTAACATTAATAGGTTCACTAACAGGCGGTACCAACACTTCATCGTCTAAGCAAATCAGCATTTTTACATGTAATAGCCCTCGTAAATAAACTGTAGGTATTTGCAGTTGATATGACACGAGTATTATACACGACTACAATACACGTAAAACCCAGGGGGTGCACATGATGTACTAATGCGTCGTAACGAGATATCAATAGACCCATACCGAACTACGTCATAACGTTATATCGGGGGTACCATGCCGTAATGCAACGTCATAACCGGGCATCAGGAGTCCCAGTCTACGGCGTCATAAGAAGATTATCAGGAGGCTCACATTGTAACAATGTGTCGTAACGAGATAGCAAGAGGCCCGTACTGATACTACGTCACAGCGACGTACCGGGGTACAATGCCGTAATGCAACGTCATACCCGGGCATCAGGAGTCCCAGACTGCGGCGTCATGACGGCATTATCAGGAGGCTCACACTGTAACAGCGCGTCGTAACGAGATAGCAGGAGGCCCGTACCGATTCTACGTCATAGCGAGGTATCGGAGGTACCATGCCGTAATGCAACGTCATATCATTCCGTAATACTCTATCATTACAATGTGTGGGGTCCCAAAGAGTAATGGACAAGCGTTGTGTTGGAGTGTGCCTAGCTGCAGAATGTTGGGCGCAAATTTGCGACGGCACGCGTTTCAAAAAGGAAATACAAACAACACAAACCAATAAAGGTTATTAATTTCTTTACACATCAACCAGATTTCGTAACTCTTCAATGGGGGGAGGGGGGGAGTTGAGTCCCTCCTTCAGAATCTAACAGTCGTTCAGCTATTCTAATAATTTCCCGACTTTTCGGGAATCCGATGGTTTATTAACGTGGTAGCAACAGCCTGCCACGGATCCTTTGCCTCAGTCACGATAATCCACTTCACACCTTCCCACCGTATTACCTCCACATCTATTTGAATATTATTCTCCCTTCTATGCCAATGTTCCAAGTCGAGTACTATAGCGGACATTGGACTCGTGTGATCCAATGTTAGATTTCAGCAGCAGCAGCAGTAGTAATAGTAGTGGTGGTGGTGGTGGTGGTAGTAGTAGTAGTAGTATTGGTGGTGGTGGTGGTAGTAATAGTAGTAGAAGCATACTACAAAATCGGAGACCTATGTTTGTAAAGCCACTAATATCAGCTTTAGCTTCATTCAGTAAGGTGTGTACGGATAATTGTTAATGTACCACAAAAAAAAGTTTCAAGACCACGCTTTATTCGACGAATCACACGTGCTCCCTGCGCATACGTATCACGCTGTCATTTACTGTGGATGAATTGGTGTGAGCTGTAGGCAGCGCCATTTAACTTTCCTAAAATCATATTTGGTACCCACAGGATAGAAAGTCTGAGTTATTTCCTCCAGCACGTAGGAAATGACCTCTTCCCGAATGCCAAACCTGGGAACGAAAGCCGGCCCTTTAAGCAGCCGTCCGTCTAACTGAGCTAAACACGGCTAGCGATGGAGAGCAGATAAAAGTTTTTCTTCCAATGAATCAAGAAGCAAAAAGTTAGAAAAACGGTAGCTCATTGTACGGGTCTTGGCTACTTCTTACGTTTGTTACGTAATAATAGTTGCTCAGAAGAGCTATTCTATGAAAAGTATTCAAAGACAGTTTCAATGACGCAAGTTCTGGGTCAAATGCCGCTCCTGCTGATGCTGTTGTTATTGTCTGCCCCCCTGTCACGGGATAAGGACACGCGTTGCTACATTCGGGACAGAGTACGGTGTCAAACAAACGAAAACACACGAAAAACATCAGTGTGAAATTCTCTGAAGGGAAATACTTCTTGTCTTATTTATGCTTCAGTGCACTGGCACACTCTTTGACGGCTCTCCTTTGGGATTTAATTCGGCATTTAGAGGGTTAACCCTCTAAACGCCGAATTAAATCCCATCTGTCATCTGCTGGCATTATTAGAAGCTCACCATATTCTCCACGTTAGCAGGATAAGGGTTAAATAACAGTTTGTTTTAATTAAGAATTATAGTGAAACCGAAAGGTCGATCACGATGGCCGCTCCGTCTACAGCATGTACGGTCTTCGAACACTGGCATCCTGTGCTCGAATCCTACCGGAGGCACGGGTCTCCGTCTATGTTTTCGTCCGAATTTTGTTGTTCTCTGAAGGCAGTCGTCTTCCCAAATGCCGAACCACCGTCCACGGACTCCCACGGAAGGTCTCAAAAGGTTTCATACATTTTTAAGCATTCTGAAGCCAATTCCGAACTGGCACCGGCCAGAGCGCGTGTAATTGTGATGGCTGCAGAAGAATGGCAGAGAAAAAACTGTTATTACTGTACGCCGGACGGCCGACAGTTTAGTGACATTTCACTGGATGCCTGATAAAATTTTTATGCGATGAGGGAAACATCGGCAAATTTTGGCCTACACGCGGGCAACGTGAAATTCAATACACAGAATGAAGGATGAGTAAGTGTATGTATAATGGTGTGTATAATGGTGTGTATAATGGTGTGTATAATCTTACGGGTGTATTTTTATACATTACGCGCCATAAAAATATATCGATAAGAATAGTAAAATTTTATACAAAATAAATGTAAAACCTAGGTTAGGGTGTCGTTATTTTTAGGGTAATTTTAGTGAAACGTAACTGGTAATGTAATGTAAGTCTCCGTAAATAACAGCTCATAGTTTTCAAATACAGTTTAACATTCATAGGTCCGTGCATCGCTGATATATTCTCAGAGTACAACCAACAAGATGCGGCTTTTCTCAATTTATTTATTTCTGTAAGACGGTATATATGTTTCAGATGGTTTTTCCGTCCATCATCAGGAGCTCAAAAACTACAAATACAGCCCCGCCGGGCTAGCAGCAGGTAGCAGTACTGGTCTGACAAATGCCTGACGCTGTATGTGCAGTTTTTGAGCCCATGTTGATGGACGGAAAACCCGTCTGAAACATGTAGAGCGTCTTACAGAAATAAATAAATTGAGAAAAGTCGCACATTGTTGGTTGTACTCTGAGAATATTTCAAATACAGCTTCGGTGTTCTATTTCAGCTGTACCACGCACAGGGTTAAAAGACGGTTTCTCATCTCCTCGACTCCGCTGTGTCGCGAGCAACAAGTTACTCCCCAGCTACGGGTTGAACAAGCCTATCCTACTGTATGCACAATCTGTTTCCTGGGGACATTAACCTTTTGATGCCTAATGTCAACTATAGTGATCGTACCGCACCGCTAACCTCTAAAGTTGCATTTCATATATTTATTCAACAAATATAGGTACTGAATATTTTAAACGTGGTATATAATCTCCGTTTTTTTCTCTTCAAAATGCAGTTTGTTTCATAATTCTAACGTATTTGGTTCCTGTATCATTCACATTTTATATACAGGGTGTGCTAAAATTAAAAAAATAATTCCGGCGCCAACTCCGTTTCACGAAAGGGTAAAACAATCGTGCTTCAATGGAGTATGCGAATGATACACATTGTGACGACGCCTCTTACAATTCGATGCACGCTTGTTAAGTTCAGCAAACACTCGTTAGAAAGGTTTCATGGCACTGCTGCTGTTGAACAGTCCACATCAACAGCAATGATCATCCTGGCAGCCGCACTAGACATCAGTTTCTCAGGTCATTCACAAGAACTGGGTTAACCACCGAGGCTACAAACTGTCGACTGTGCGTCACAATTTCAGCAAAATTTGCCCAAAACGAAACCTCTATTAAGCGGAAATGTGTCTTTACGAAAATGTTTCCGGTAATCCGAATACAAACAAAACAATACAAAAAAAACCTGTAATGTACACAATCTGTTGCATGGGTAAGCCAAACACTGGGAAAGAAAAGCATTCAACGGCAAATAGACTGCTTTCTCTTGTGGTGTTACAGCCCAAATCGGGCCTAGGACACCGCCACACACACCCACCCACACACACACACACACAAACAGACATACACACACACACACAAAACGGGGAGACGTCCTCTGAAAGCGGGATCAGCCAACAGCAGCAGCCACTACCTGCACAACACACAACAAACACATGAAACAAACATCCATGTTCTCAGTGGCATTCGAACCCGCGATGCCAGCAATCAAGCGGCGTAAGTTCGACGCCTTAAACAGTACGGCCATCGGGGTCTGCAATGGTTTGCTTATTGCACAGAACTAAAACGGGCCGTCGATGGAGTCAATTTAAAACTCTCTCCTAGACTACAAGAGAAATCGCGAACGCAAGAAACTGGTACGAATGCTTGAAATTTCGTCACAAACAGGTTAGGTACAGGCAAAGTCGTGCATGTGCTTAATTAAATACGTCGTCGACAGCGTGTGGGGAAACGCAACTGGGGCTCCATGCAGTCTTAGCATTAGCACTACATGGAGGTGAGTGTTCTTCGGCCTCGGTACACACCGATTAAGAGGCTGGGTGGACCGCAGAGCCGGTCTGGACGCTGCGGTGAAGAGCGTAATCTCTTGCACCTGACTCCCCCCCAGCCATCCAGCCCATATCCCGGCCACTCGTTTATAAACACGGTTTACTCTGAAGCGCAACGAGGAGGGCTTAAATTGACGATGTTCAGTATGCTGACATGTTGGCTTGACAGAGACCACGAACCAATAGGAAGAAGACAACTAGCAGCGATTCAAGTCAGACGCGTCCCATATGAGTGACAGTCATTAAACAATAATTCTCGGTTGGACACGCACATGTAGGGTAGAACAGAACAACACCGACGAATTTTCAGGGATCGTCGTTGAAGGGACCAAATTAAGGGTTTTGACATAAGGAACTTAGGAAACGCCTTGCTTCGACACAATGGAGAGTCAATGCCGCGCCAGATATTCGTCGGTTGTCATACGTGACAACACGTAGCTAAAATATGCAGGTTACTTTCCGGGCAAGGGAACAGAATCACCACTAAAATATCTGTGTCTTCAGTTGACACTATCTCAGACGTCGCCGCCTCGAGCAACAAAGTTGGTTTCCGCAATTCTCAACCTACGGTTGAAATAATAAAATTCCGTCATTTTCCTTCTTGGTCAAGGAATACAGGCACACGCCTAAACAGATTTATATCGGAATTCCTTTCAATTCGTACCACAAATAAAATTTAAGAAAAACTGCTGCTTGTGACATTTAAACTGCCTTACTTTACGAAAGAAAATCAATTTCTGCTTAAGAAAGAAAAGGCACAAGACCTACATGAAAACAGTTTACTCTGTCTCCTCGGCTGCCACTGGACGGATTTTCATGAAATTTGATATTTTAATGTTTTTTTCCTCCAAAATTTGCCCAAAAATTCAAGTTGCATTACAAGCTGACAACAATAACGGGTACTTTACAAGAAGACCAACATACAATTTTTATCATATCTCGCTCAATTCCTCTTAGAATGAGAGATGTTTCGGACAAAATTATCGAGAAAATCAAAACACATTTTGTGTTCAGTAACGTGGGGGGGGGGGGGGGGGAAATTGGGCCCTCTAGGGTATATTTTTAAAAAAAACAAAAAGCAATATTTCAAAAAATAATGTATTTTT
>Ga0123352_10006181_pt1 | contig 18281 bp, 20 predicted proteins | sample TergutLab28metaG_FD_89700 | JGI IMG/M metagenome (GOLD analysis project Ga0123352, IMG submission 89700) | Labiotermes labralis P1 segment gut microbial communities from Petit-Saut dam, French Guiana - Lab288 P1 | ecosystem: Host-associated > Arthropoda: Insects > Digestive system > Gut ... | reverse complement strand
TGGCATAAGCTGTCCCCTTAAATTTGCAAAAACATGATATGAAGGAGAATATATAATGAAGAAACCGAACCCAATCCTCCGCGAACCACACGCCAGCATATTTCAAACGATATGCAAAACCCGTAAAGAATCAGGGATAACGCAAGTACAGTTAAGCCAAAAAACAGGGATAGCCCAATGCGACATCAGCCGCATAGAAAATGGCATGGCAAACCCATCGGTAAAAACCCTGCAACGCCTGGCCACAGGCATGGGAATGACAATGAAACTAGAACTGTCAAAAGTGGAATAATAACAAATATCAAAGGCAAAACAAAGCGCAGACAAATACGGGATTTACAACCCCAACTTGTTTGGGCTTTTTTCATAGAAAATATAACAACAAACCTGTTGACTTCCTACAATAGTTGTGGTACTTTCTCCAATATGAAACATGAATCAACTTTCATAATTATGCATCTTCACAGTAAAGGAGCGATGATGTGAAAAAAGTATTCATTGTAAGTGCTAAAAGAACGGCAATTGGCAGCTTTCTTGGCACGTTAAAAAATGTGCATCCATCACAATTGGGGGCGGCAGTGGTTAAATCCATCATGGAAGAGACACAGCTGCCTTCTGATGCACTAGACGAGGTGATTGTCGGCAATATTTTACCTGCCGGGCTGGGGCAGGGCATTGCACGGCAAGTGGCTATTCACGGCGGCATTGCCAATACAGTGCCTGCATACACAGTCAACCATGTCTGTTGCAGCGGGATGAAAGCGGTAATGAATGCAGCGGATGGGATACGTGCCGGGCAAACCCGCTTAGTGATGGCTGGCGGTGTAGAATCCATGAGCGGCGCACCATTTATTTTGCCAGGGCGTGTACGGGGCGGCAATAAATTGGGTGATATGACAGCCACAGACCATATGGTGTTTGACGCATTAACCGATGCGTTCGGCAGCTACCACATGGGCATCACCGCAGAAAATGTGGCAGAAAAACATGCCATCACCCGCGAAGCACAAGACGCTTACGCGATAGAATCCCAAAAAAAAGCCATTGCCGCAGTAGACGCCGGGCATTTTAAAAATGAAATTGTACCCATGCAGGTCAAAGCAGGCAGAAATGAAGTGACTTTCGATACAGACGAATATCCAAACCGAAACACCAATTTAGAAAAAATGGCAACTTTGCGTCCTGCCTTTAAAAAAGAGGGGTCGGTGACAGCAGGGAGTTCATCAGGCATTAACGACGGTGCAAGCATGACCCTCATCGCCAATGAAGATGCTGTAAAACAATACAACCTAACCCCAATAGCAGAAATCATCAGCTATGCCCAAGCAGGTGTTGCACCCGAAGTCATGGGGCTTGGCCCTGTTCCCGCCGTAAAAAAAGTGTTGGAAAACGCGTCACTCACATTAAAAGACATAGACATGCTAGAGTTAAATGAAGCGTTTGCCGCACAGGCATTGGGCGTCGTCAGCGAGCTTTCTGCCGAGCATGGCATTCCTAGTGAAGATATCATGGCCAAAACCAATGTCAGTGGCGGTGCGATTGCACTGGGGCATCCGATTGGTGCTACCGGCAATCGGATTCTTGTCACATTAGTGCATGGTCTAATCCGAAGCGGCTTGACTTACGGCTTGGCGTCATTGTGTGCTGGCGGGGGCATGGGTACGGCAGTGATTATCAAAAAAATATAATAGAGGTGAACAGTTATGCGCTTAAAAGACAAAGTAGCCGTCGTCACTGGCGGCGCAAAGGGCATCGGGCAATGCATAGCCCAATTATTTTCTACCGAGGGTGCGAAGGTCATCGCCGCAGACATGGGCGAACTCAGCTACAGTGACCCCAATGTAGAGTTTTACAAACTAGACGTATCAGATGCAGATGCATGTAAAACATTTTTTGATTGTGTATCAAACAAGTACGCAAAAGTAGACATTTTAGTCAACAACGCGGGCATCACCCGCGACGCACTCACCCGCAAAATGACCGATGAACAATGGACACAGGTCATTAATGTAAACCTAAACGCACTCTTCTATATGACACGCCATTTTGGTCCCTATATGCAAGCGGCAGGGTCAGGCTCTATCATCAATATTTCATCTGTGGTTGGCGAGTTCGGCAACATCGGACAGGCCAACTATGCGGCAACAAAATCCGCCATTTTTGGCCTAACAAAAACCTGGGCAAAAGAATTTGGGATGAAGGGCGGCAATGTGCGCGTAAACGCAATCACCCCAGGCTACATCATGACAGACATCCTCAAAACTGTCCCCCAAGACCTACTAGACAAATTTGCAGCACAAACCATGCTTGGCCGTCTGGGCCAGCCCGAAGAAATCGCACAGGCAGTACTATTTCTAGCTGGTGACGAGTCCGTATACATCACGGGACAGGCACTAAGCGTAAACGGCGGTATGCGGCTGTAATCCAAAAATAAAAATTCAACTTCTTGCAAAATGCAAGAAGTTGAATTTAGCCTGAGTATAGCAGGTATCAAATATCTTTCGCCAACATCCCATGCGCAAAAAAATCTACAAGCTGGTCTATAATAACCTCATCAGGCTCAGTCTTATCAAACACAAAGCATTTTAATGTGACAAAACTATGGACGCCCATCAAAATATAGGAAATTAACGCAGGGTCAAAATCGCGTACTTCGCCGCGTTGCTGCGCCTTTTTTATTTCACGTACATAGCCCGCAGAGAACCGTTCGTAGTAATTCTTAAAACTTTCTGCATCAACAAATTGAGACTGCCATACGATTTTAAACAGCCCAAAATGCTCGTGTACAAAGGAAAAAAACACACGTATAGAAATCCGCTCTTGCTCTATCAGCGATTCGCAAGGGGTTTCTGCTTTTGCCTGACGCAGCGCGCCGCGCAGTTTGCGCCCAAGGTCATCCATCAAATATAAAAAAATACTGCTTTTGTCGGGGAAATAGGTGTAAAAAGTGCCCGTTGCAACCTGTGCCCTAGTGGTAATATCATGAATTTCCGTTTCATAAAAACCGTTTTGAGAAAAAAGATATTCGGCAGCATCGCAAATTTTTTTTAGCGTCTGTTCGCCGCGTTTGGTTTTGGGCAATTTTACATAACTCATATTTGTTAAACCTCCATTAAGCCAAGTATGCATATAAGCATTCCGTCACTATACCGTATTCATTACATATGAACAAGTCACAATCAATATTTGTAATAATATACAAAAATCATGTTAAAATAAGAGCTGAAACTATTAAATTTTATAAATATCTATAATTGATTGTAGATATTACTTTGTGCTATATTATCACTTAAATGTGAAACATGAATCAATATTCATATTACAAGCAATGAAAAGGCGGTGATGTTTTGGGCAATGTCATTCTGCGTACAGAGAATCTTTCGATTCAATTTGGTGCGCTAAAGGCAGTCAACGGTGTCAGTCTTTCTATCGAAGAAGACAAGTTTACAGCCATTCTTGGCCCCAACGGTGCTGGCAAAACAACATTTTTTAACTTGGTGAGCGGGTTGTATAAACCAACATCAGGCAAGGTGTTCTTTAAAGAGAAAGATGTCACAGGCTACACGCCGCAACAGCGTATACATGCGGGCATGGGCAGAAGCTTTCAGCTGACCAATGTTTTCCCTGCACTGTCTGCCCACGAAAACGTGCGGTTGTCGGTGCAATCGGCGGCGAAGGTGAAATTCACCAAGTTAATCAAAAGCTACAAACGCTACACCGATATCTTTGAGGAGACAAACCGTATCCTGAAAAGAATATTGCTTGACGACAAAGCGGATGTAAAAGCGGGCGACTTGACCCACGGCGAACAGCGCAAGCTGGAGCTGGGTATGGTGCTTGCACAAAAACCCGAAGTGCTTTTGCTGGACGAACCCACCGCAGGCATGAGCATAGAGGAAGTGCCTATCATGATAGACCTGCTAAAAAGCGTAAAAGATGCGGGCGAAACGACCATTGTACTAATAGAGCATAAAATGACCATGGTTAAAGCCCTCAGCGATGTCATTGTGGTATTGGCCAATGGTGAGTTGTTGTGTGAAGGCGACCCCGAAACCGTGTCAAACGACCCTGCCGTTATGGCGGCGTATTTAGGAGGTGGTGTGGTTCATGTCGCTACTTAAAGTGTCAAACTTGGTGTCATATATTGGCCTTTTTACGATACTGCATGGCGTGGATATGGAAATTCAGCCGGGTGAGGCCGTGGCTATTCTCGGGCGCAATGGGGCGGGGAAAACTACATTTTTACGCAGCGTTATGGGGCTTGTAAAAACCCGCAGCGGCAGCATAGAGTACAACGGCAAATCGCTGGTGGGGATGCCGACGCACAAAATTTCCAAAACAGGCATCGGCTACTGCCCCGAAGACTACGGTGTTTTTGACGAATTATCCATAGAAGAAAATTTGATTTTAGCCAAGCATAAAAACGACGGGGCGACTGCCGACCGTATTGCCTATGTGCTGGATTTGTTTCCGGACCTTAAAAAAGCCTTTAAACGCCCGGCACGTACGCTTTCCGGCGGCCAAAGGCAAATGCTTAGTGTGGGGCGTAGTCTGGTTAATAACCCGCCGTTAATCTTAATTGATGAACCCAGTAAGGGGCTGGCACCGGTCGTTATTGAAAAAATGTCGCTGGCACTTAAAGAAATCGCTAAGCTGTCTACTATATTGTTGGTGGAGCAAAACTTTCACATGGCACTGATTGTCACCGACAGGTACTACATCATTGACGAAGGCCGCACCGTACACAATGGGTTCATGAAAGACCTTGAAAAAGATGAAGCGTTGCAGCATAAACATCTTGGTTTATAGAAGGAGGGCGCGATTGTGGCAAATATTTTAACACTGTTGTTTAACGGCATATCGGAAGGCGCGCTTTACTTCCTGATGGCAGCCAGCCTGTCTGTTATATTGGGCTTGATGGGCGTTGTAAACTTTGCGCATGGCACTTTGTTTTTGTGGGGTGCTTATGTATTCCGCATGGTTTATGTTTTAACAGGCAGTTTTGTTTTGGGCATTTTAGCGGCTACGGTGGCTGGCTTTGTGCTGGGGTTGATATTTGAAAAAGCGTTTATATCACGGGTGTACGGCAAAATTGGTGCGCAAATCATGATTACACTGGGTTTGCAAATTGTGTTTACCGAGCTGGTGCGTGTGATATGGGGGCCCACGGCACTGGTGGTGTCGCGCCCCGAATATTTAGCGGGCGTGTCACAGATTCAATTGGGTGATGCGGGAAGCGTTATTATTTCGCATTACCGTTTGTTTCTGATTGTGATTGGTGTCGTCATTGCAATACTTGGCCATTTTTTGCTGACGAAAACAAGGGTGGGCATGACCATTCGGGCTGGTGTGCAAAACAGTGAAATGGTTGGTGCGCTGGGTATCAATATTAATTTGTACTTCACGATGGTTTTTGCTGTTGGCGGTGCGCTGGCTGGTTTTGGCGGTGCGTTGTTTGCCCCGCTTTCAGGCTCGATTAACCCTGAATCGGGCAACATGTTTCAATTGATGGCGTTTATTGTGGTGGTGGTTGGCGGCATGGGCAGCTTTATGGGGTCTGCGCTGGGCAGCTTATTTATGGCAATCATGATTGCTTTGGTGGGCTGGTGGCTGCCTGATGTTTCCTTAGTCGCACCTGTTGCATTGATGGCGTTAATTCTTATATTCAAGCCGCAGGGATTATTCAGATGGGTGGTGAAACGATGATTAACAGACTGGCAAATATGGATGGTATCAAAAAAATAGAGCTTGCTGGCATTATCGTGTTAATTATTGTGCTGCTTATTGTTCCCCATGTGGCTGGAACGGCTACTGTAACGATGGTTTCCCGTATTATGATTTTTGCCGTGTATGCAATGGCGTATGATATATTGCGGGGCTATATTGGTGTTATTCATTTGGGTTTTGCGTTATTTATCGGCGGCGGTGCTTATTTTGTGGGTATTTTGTTTACGCAGTTTGGCGTCAGCATTCCCATGCTTTTGCTGGCGGTGGTGGGTGTCAGTATATACTCTGCCATTTGGGCATTGGTTGTGGGCAAAATTTCAGGCAAAAGCGGGATGTTGGCTACTGCCATGATTACAATGGCTTTTGCGGAAATTATGCGCAGCTTAATGACCGTGTGGCGTACGGTCACGCAGGGCGAAGACGGTTTGGCATTTCGTGTACCTGCACCGTTTAATGACAGAACCATGATGTTTTACGCCAGCTTTATATTCATGGTGCTGATGGCTTTTGTACTGTATAAATTTACAAAGTCGCCCACCGGGCGTGTATGGCAGGCCGTGCGTGAAAACGAGCAACGTGCCATTTTCCTTGGCTATGATACCAACCGTGCCAGAACAATTGCACTGTTGGTGGCAAGCATCGTGGGCGGGCTTTCGGGCGTGATGTTTGGGCTTTTAAACCGCTTTGTCAACACCGATTTGCTGGGTATGCAAATGACTTACAATGCGATGCTTTACTCCCTTTTGGGCGGGGCAGGTACATTGTTCGGCGCGATTTTGGGCAGCGCATTGGTGGTATTGTTCCAAAACTTTCTTTTAGACTTACGGGGTGTGCATGTGATTTTTGAACGCTGGCTTTTGTTCTTTGGTGCGTTGTACATTGTTGTGGTCATGTTTATGCCGCAGGGTATTATGGGCTTTTATTATGCGTGGAAAGAGAAACGCGAGCAGAAAAAACGCCTGTTGAAAGAATCGAAAGGAGCTTGATATGTCCGATATAAAAGCACTGTATGCATCCAAGAAAAAATCAATACCGGACGCTTTAAAATGCATCCAAAGCGGCGATGCCGTGATGGTGGCATTGGGTGCGTCTGAGCCGATTGACTTGTTAAATCAGGTGCATACGATAGCAGAACATGGTGTAAAAGGCGTGGATATCACCAACTGTTTGCCTATGGTGGATTATCCTTTTATTGCAAAATCAGACCCCGATGTCATCACCAACAGCGGATGGTTTTACGCATGGGCGCAGCGCAATGCGGCAAAAGCGGGCGGCGCACATATTTCTCATGTGCCGCAAAGGCTGCATAATGCGGGAATCCGCCGCATGTATGCGATGAACCAAGATAAACGCCGTATTGTTTTATTCGCATCATGCAGTCCAATGGATGCACACGGCTATCTTAGCCTGTCGCTGAGTGCGACATATGAAAGAAACCTGATAGACGGCGACGCCTATGTGGTGGTTGAAGTCAACAAGCAGATGCCGCGCACCTTTGGAGATACGCCCATCCACATCAGCGATATTGATGTACTTGTGGAAACAGACCGTCCCGTGCCCCAATTACCCTATGTGCCGTTTACCGACAACGATGCAAAAATCGCCAATTTTGTTGCGGAAAGAATTGAAGACGGCTCAACCATTCAGCTAGGCATCGGCGGTATACCCAATGCGCTGGCCAATGGATTAAAAAATAAGAAGCATTTGGGTATTCACACAGAAATGCTGACAGACAATATGGTAGACCTTGTGATGTGCGGGGCAGTTGACAACAGCCAAAAGACGCTTTGCAAACACAAGACTGTAGGCACTTTCGCCATGGGTACGCAAAAACTGTATGACTTTATTAACAATAACCCGTCGGTGCTGTTAAACGCCGGCACATGGGTCAACGACCCCGCAGTGATTGGGCAAAATTATAAAATGCAGTCGATTAATACCGCGTTAGAAATTGATTTGTTTGGGCAATGTGCTTCCGAGTCTATTGGCCCTGTGCAGTATTCCGGTAGCGGCGGACAGGCGGATACGGCAATTGGTGCGCAGCGTTCTGCTGGTGGGCATTCGTTTATTTGTCTGTATTCAACGGCTTCGGTTAAAAATAAAAATGGCGAAAGAGAGGTCATATCAAAGATTTCACCCATGCTGAAACATGGTTCGGTAGTCACGTTAAGCCGTAACGATGTGGATTATGTGGTTACGGAATACGGGATAGTAAGTTTGCGGGGCAGAAATTTAAAAGAACGCGCCGAACGCCTGATTTCCATAGCCCACCCCGATTTTAGAGATGAATTAAAATTTCATGTAAAAAATCACCCCGAGATTTATTAACATTTAAAGGAGAGAGAAAAATGAAAAAAATCGCAAAACTTTTTATGGTTATTTTAGCCTTGGCACTGATGACTGCAATGTTTACCGCCTGTGGCGGCGAAGACGACGACCCAGACAGACCCATTAGAATTGGTGCCATCACATCATTAAGCGGTGCATTGCAAGACTTTGGCGAGCAGTTCCAGCGTGGTTTTTACCTTGGCCTTGAATACATGACAGACGGTACAATGCAAGTGGCAGGCCGCGACATTGAAGTCATTTGGGAAGATACAACCACATCGCCCGATGTGGCACGTGAAAGAACGCTGGTGATGCTTGAAAGCCACAATGTAGACATTGCCACAGGCTTTGCCGCATCTGGTGATGCATTAGCCAGCCTGGCATTGTTTGAAGAATTTGAAACTGTAGTGGTTATCGAACCTGCCGCATCAGACCTGATTATCAGCGACGGAAACTGGAATGAATTTGTCTTCCGTACAGGCAGAACTTCCGGGCAGGATGCGTTGGCTTTAGCCGCCGTACTTGCCAGCCACCACCCGGGCGGCGGCAGAACCGTTGCCGCATTAGCACCGGACTCCACGTTTGGACACAGTATGGTAGACCCGTTTATTCCCGCTGTTGAAGCACATGGTTTCGACTTTGTTTCTGTAGAATACGCACCACCGGCTGCCACAGATTTTAGCCCGTTTATTTTGCGCTTGCGTGAGCTTGCCCCCGATTATCTTTATGTAATATGGGCTGGCGCAAACAACCCATGGATGCAGTTGATGGAACTTGACTTGGCCAGCGTAGGTACAACCATTATCACCGGCGCACCAGAACGTGCCGCACTGCAAGGCATGTTAGAGCTTGGTCAAATGGGTGGGTTCGGCTTCTGCGTGTACTATCCGGAACTGCCCCAAAACATACCCATGAACGACTGGATGGTACGCAGACACATGGAAGAACACGGCTTTGCGGCAGACCTTTTCACATCGGGCGGTTTTGCAGCGGCGTCAGCCATTATTACTGCACTGGAAGCCACGGGCGGAAATACCGACTCACGTCTGTTAATTGATACGATGCGCGGCATGGAATTTGACTCCCCCACAGGGCGTCGCCACTTCCGTACAGAAGACCACCAAGCCATGCAAAATTTGTTTGAAATTGAGTTTACCTATAGACCCGGTGTAGACCACATGGTGCCAAGGTATGTGCGCACCATTCAGGCAGGAGAAATTACACCGCCGGTGATGAACTAGTACCCGCCTTTGTTGTGTTGGTTTTGTTAAGGGGCTGTAACAGCCCCTTTTTATTTATGGAAGGATGATATTTTTGTTGATTCCATTTGAAGACAAGCAAATTTATGTAGAAACGCATGGCGATGGACAGCCGCTTGTGCTGTTGAATGGCATTATGATGTCAACACCAAGCTGGAAGGCATTTGTAGATGTGTTCAGCAGAAAAAATCGGTTGATTCTTTTGGATTTATTAGACCAAGGGCAGTCATCCAAAATGGAGGAACGCTACAATATTACAATACAAGCAGACGTATTAAAATGTGTTTTGGACGCGCTTAAAATTGAAAAGACCGCCATTTGTGGTATTTCGTATGGTGCTTCTGTTGCAATGCACTTCGCCATACAGTACCCCGATTATGTTGACAAATTGGTTTTGTTTAACTGTGTTCCTTATACATCGCCATGGCTTAAAGACATTGGCGAGAGTTGGAAGCTGGCACGTTTTTCGCCCCAAGCTTACTATCACGTTGCCATACCTGTCATTTATTCGATGCACTTTTATAACCAGCATTTGGACTGGATTAACACAAGAAAAGATTTTTTAGTCAACCACGTGTTTAACAATCCCGTTTTTTTAGACGCAATGGACAGACTGACCGACAGTGCGGCAACCCACGATGTCCGCCATGGGCTGGAAAAAATCAAGGCAAAAACCCTTTTGGTGGGCGGCAGTGAAGATTATCTGACACCGGTATCCGAGCAAAAATATATACAAGCACGCATACCCGACGCATGTCTTACCGTAGTAGAAAACTGCGGACATGCCACAATGTACGAACAACCTGATATTTTTGCGGCACTTATTTTAGGGTTTGTCAACAAGGAGGAAGATTTGCGATGCAAAATCATGTAGGTGTCATGGGGCTTGGGGTGTATCTTCCCCAAAATTTCATGACAGCCAAAGATATTTCAGAAAAAACCAATGGCTTTTGGTCTGAAGATGCAGTGATAGAAAAACTGGGCATCGTGAAAAAAACGATGCCGGGTGACGGAGACGGTGCCCAGCAAATGGGTGCGCTTGCCGCCGCCGAAGCACTAAAAGATGCAGGTATCTCGGCATCAGAAATTGACTGTGTGCTATGTATCACAGAGGAATGGAAGGAATACCCGTTAACCACCTCTGCCAATCATATCATCAGAGAAATTGGCGCAGACAACGCTTGGGGCATAGATGTACAAAACAGATGCTGCACCTGTGTTGCTGCGATTAAAATTGCCAAAGATATTTTAATCGCTGACGATGATGTAAAAACGGTACTCATTGCCGGCGGGTATCGCAATGGCGACTTGGTAAACTATGCAGACAAAGAACTGTCCATGATGTACGACCTTGCCGCCGGGGGCGCAGCGATGGTGTTAAGAAAAAACCTGGGCAAAAATCTGGTGCTTGGCAGCCACATCATCTCTGACGGGTCGCTTGCCCGCTCTGCCGGGGTATTGGTTGGGGGTACAGCAGTGCCTGTCACCGCAGAAAATATACATGACCATTTTATGTTAAAAATCATGGAACCCGATGTGATGAAAGACAGGCTAAAAGATGTGTCTATGCAAAACTGGACGCAGTGTATTCAACGTGCGTTTGAAAAGTCCGGAATAGAAAAAAAGATAGATTATTTGGCCATTCTACATTTCAAGCGTTCGGCACATTTGGCATTCTTGAAAGCAAATGGATTAACCCCAGAGCAAAGCATCTATTTAGAAAACTATGGACACATCGGGCAGCTAGACCAAATTCTGTCACTATACCTTGCCCGTGAAGAGGGGCGGTTAAAAGACCGTGATAATGTAGTGATGTTGGCGGCTGGAATAGGTTATACATGGGCAGCCAATGTGATACAGTGGGGGAGTTTAGAAACAGCGGCAACGTGATAATATGATTAAAATGCAGCAGAACAAAGCGGCAAAGCCGCTTTCGTTACCGATTAAACGCCTAGGAACTGCGAAGCAGTTTCCTATGGCATAAAAAATCCGCACCCCATGTGATTTATTAGGGTGCGGATTTTTAAGTTGTTTATTTACACAAAATCTTTTTCGCTGGCAATAGAACAACCGTCTTCGTCGCAGCAATCATCGTCGTCATCTAGGAAGTCATCGTCGAAGATGTCGTCACCACAGCAACAGCATCCACCAAAATGCTTTTTAAGCCAGCGTATCTTTAAAATGACCCCAACGACTACTAAAACAATAATGGCTGCAATGGCTAGGCCAACTAGAATGCCTTGTCTGTTGCTGGTTTTTAGTTTTCTTGCCAGACTCCAGTCTGTGAGTTTGTTCATTGTACATTCATCCCTTCTGTGTGCTTGGTATTTTTAATTTTCTTTCAGCGTTTATCTTGCCTTTTGCTATAAATGCCTTGCGCATCATTTGCCTTTCGTCATCGTACTTTAGCAGATGATAGGCTTCATGCTGTTTATAAAAACCTGCATCCACAAAGTATTCTTCGGTTTGAGGCTTGCAATAGAACGAGTTGGCTGTCATCAGATACCAATGAACGGTTTTTGTTATCGTTTCTTTTATATCGCTGAGTGGTTCTCTGTCATGGTTTAATAACGTCCCTTTAAACGAATATTCCGTTTTGCCTAAATATTTTTGTAAATATGGGGTTGCGCCGCTTTCTTCGGTGACTTCCCGCAGGGCGGCTTGTTTTAGGGTTTCGTCAGGCTCGAGACTGCCTTTGGGCAGTACCCAGCCGCGATTGCGCCCGTTTCTATTTTTGTAAAGTAGTAATACTTTATTTTTGTAAATAACCACGCCGCCACAGCTGACGATAGTTGCTTCATTCATACTATCACCAAATCTATTTATTCTTATGGCAACGTGCAAAAAAGCCCGTGCACCTGACGTCGACATTCCTCCCCAAACGTTACCACAGCAGTTTGCTCAAGCCAAGCACCCCCACGGCACATGAACTGCCTCGCTTAGTGCTGCTTCCTTCCGGACCTGACACGCTTCACAAGGGCCCATTGCGCAGGACCTGACCGTCAACGCCACTTACTGTGGGCAGACTTCAAAAAGAAAATGCCTCAGAAAGGCATCACCCTTGCTATAGCGGATTGCAAGTGACAAGGAGCCGCTACTTCCCCAGCTAGCACGGGCTTGAATAGTATAGACAAAATCTTAGATGGTGTCAAATAGCTATTTTGACGCAATATGACTTTAATATGTACAAATACAATTGTTGCTTGCCATAAGTGACAAAATCAACTAAAATATGCAAAATTAATGGTTGTGTACACAATAAAATATTAAAAATTATATGTAGGTAAAGTAGGATTTAAATGGGCAGTTCATACAGGATTAAATTCCCAGCAATTCAAGATAATTATAATGGATATGAATATTTGGGGAAGTTATCGTTGGAGTTAAAGAAACTAAGTCAAAATGATACACACTTGATTTTTGACATGACAAACTGCGGTTGGATATCAGCAAACTTGTTTTCTGTAATTGGTGCTTTATGTTGTGAATATAGATTAAATACACAAGGTATTTATATTAGTTTTGAAAATATACCCGGCGATATAAAAGCTATTATGATGAGAAATAACTTTGGTTTGCTTTTTGGTCAATTATGCATTCCTTCTTCGTCTACAGATACAACTATTGATTACAAAGAGTTTAACAGAGGCTCACGTAAGGAGTTTACGCAATATTTTAAAGATAATGTTTTGTCTAGGCAAAGTATGCCCAGAATATCAACGGAATTAGAATGTCGTATAGTTGAAGATGTTTCTGAAATGTATAATAATTTTGAAGACCATGCAGAAACAGATAAAGTATTTACATGCGGTCAGTATTTTCCTAAAATTAAGCAGCTTGCGTTTACCATAGTTGATACTGGTGCGACAATCCCCCATAATGTAACTTCGTATTTAAACAGCCATAATCTCGATTTGCCCAAATCATGTATTGAATGGGCCTTAATTGAAGGAAATACGACTAAACCGAATATGCAGTATCCTCGAGGGCTAGGTTTGAGTATAATGAAACAGTTCTTAGCTCAAAATAATGGACAAATAAAAATATTGTCGGGGTATGAATTTTATGAAATCAGCAACGGAAAAGAAATTGCAAAATGCGTATCTTGCAATTTTGGAGGTACGATTATTACATTAACATTTAACTTATCCGATGAAAAAGCATATTTTTTGTCTAGTGAAATACCTGAAAATTGGTTTTAACAAATTTTTGCATAAGGAAGGTGTAGAAATGAAAAAAGTTATTAATTTAGTTCAATTTATTGGTGATACAGAAGCCTCTTCTGCCGAAGACGGAATTCGGCTTTTTGAGGCAATAAAAGAATTGGTACAAAAAGATGTCACTGTTTGTCTAGACTTTGATGGGTTAGATCACTGCGTAACCAGATTTTTAAACCCAGCTATTGGTCAGCTATACGGAGTTTTTGATCGTAATATACTAAATAAATTCGTTATGTTTAAAAATGTTCGAGCATCGCATGTTGATAAAATTAAGGCTGTTACTTCTAATGCTCAAAACTACTACAATGACCCCAACGAGTATGAAAAAACAATGTTGGACATTGTATAGATGGCTAAAAAAACATTAGATATAAGAAATTATATGCCGCAAGCAAATGAAACATTTTTGCTTGACACTTCCGTGTTAATTCCTGTTTTTACCGAAATGGATATTGCATTTCATCAGGAATCTTACGCTAAGTTTTTCTATGAGATTTTAAAGAAGAAGAAAATAAAGCCTGTAATTACAACATTATTACTATCCGAGTTGTTTAACCGATATTTACAATTTCATTTTAAAAGTTATTGTAAAAGCAATAATTTGCCGCACTTGAATTTTAAACGTGATTACAGAACTACAAGTGATTATACAGAAAAAATGAAAGCTATCGTAAGCATTGCAAAAGAAGATATTTTCCCATTTTTTTTAAAAGTTGATGACGGATTTAAATGCATAGACACTGAAAAACTTTTAGAGATAGATACTTTTTATGATTTTAATGATAAGATGATAGCTGGGTTGTGTATAAGTAACAATTATACCCTAATAACAGATGACGCTGACTTTGGGCAAATGCGTAAAAGACCCAAAATACTTACGGCAAATTCGGCATTACTTGTATTTCAATAAGGAAAGAATGGCTTGATTAAACATTTTGTGGACAAATGATTCAATGGCTATTTGATTATCCAATAAAAAGTACCGTTCATTGTCAATATGATGAACGGTACTTTTATACGCTAAACCAACTGAGTAGCAAAAATAATCGCCGCAAAAAACAATCCCATGGCGGTAACCATGCCTTTAAACCCAAGTTCAAATTTTTGCACTTTGGCAAGCATCAGCGTATCTTTCAGCCAATATTTATAAATTAGCCACCCAACGCCTAAACTCACCAAAAATATGCCAACTTTTTCAAGATATCCAAACAAGTTTACACTTGTATCCGCAAAAAACATAAAACCAATAAACTGCTCACCAAAAATACCAAGCCCAAAAGAAAGTACTGCCAAGATGATAATGGGCACTTCCTGCCACCAGTCATGCCTGATGGTAGGATTTTTTTTATGGTTTCCATAATTATAATCCCCAAAGAAAACCACCGTATACCGCATAAATATGAGAATAGTCCCTAAATTAACCAGCACCATTAAAGCAAAAAGCAACCCACTCACTTCATACATAAGGAAATACTTAGACATACTGCCGCTAAACAGCGGCACCCCAATAATGCCAAAAATGGCGGCACCAAGCGATAGCGCGACAACAGGCATACGCTTGTATACGCCACGAATTTTCCTGATATCCCTGGTCTTGTAGGTATGCACGATAACGCCTGTACCCATAAATAGCGCGGTTTTAAAAATGGCATGGTTAAACACATGGAATAGGCTGCCTGTGTGGTTGTAAGCACCGCCCAAATTAAGCCCAACAAAAATGAGGCCAATTTGCGCAACGGTGCTGTATGCCAAAATCAACTTAATATTTGTTTGTGCCAGTGCCATGATGACCCCTGCCACCGCTGTGACGACACCAATAACCAGGAAGAAATGTGTGACCGCAACCCCAGAGAAAATGTCCTGCAAACGCAAAAACAGGTAAATACCATTTTTGATATAAAGCCCAGAAAGAATGGCTGAAACAGCAGGTGGTGCGCCGGGCGTACCGTGTGCTTTGGGCAGCCAGCTAAACAGCGGCAAGAGCGCGCATTTGAAACCAATATATGTCATCATCAGTGCGTATGGCAAAATCAACTGCGCATCATCAACTTCTGCTAAAGCATGGGTGACGGCTTCAATATCTAAGACACCAGTCAGCATATACAAATACCCTAACCCAAACATATAAAATTGAATGGCAACAATGCTTACCATCAAATAAATCATGCCGTCATACATAGACCGTTTTCTGCGAATATATAAAATGAGTGTGGAAACCACCACCGTGCCCACTTCCGACAAAACAAACACATTAAACAGGTCGGCGGTTAGAAAAACCCCCAGAAGCGACGCTTCCCAAAGGAATAACAGAAACCAAAACAAGCGGCTTCGGTTGTCGCTATAGCTATAAATAGCCGCCATTAAAAAAATAAACGCGGTAAGTACCATAAACGCAACAGAAAGAGAGTCCACCCGAAGTACAATGCCCAGCGCATAAGAATAATTGCCGACAGATTCGGCAATCTCTCCTGCGCGGCTTAAATAGAACAAATAAAATGTAGCCCCGGTTAGCCCAAACTGAACGACAAGGGATACGCTTCGCGCTATTTTTTCGTTTGGGAATAGATATAAAAATACGGCAACAAGTATGGGAACGATTACAAAAAATGGTAGCATGGCTTTGCGTCCTTTATAGTTATTTATGTGCGTGAATAAGATTACTCCTGTAAAATGCCTTAGTCAAGCTAAATCAAGTTTGTCATATGATTTCAACTTCTTGCATTTTGCAAGAAGTTGAAATCACATGTTACTGTCCAGCCCAAGATATGCCCCGCAGGGGGTGCAGTATCCAAGAAATTATCCTTGATTTTTGTTTGAATTTGGGGTAATTTTTTATTGTACAAATAAATCAAAAGGGGTTTTTTATGCTGTGCGAACATTTTGGAAGATGCGGCGGTTGTACTTACTTAGATATTTCTTATGCAGATGAACTGGCAATAAAAGAAAAAGATTTGCGCGAAACCTTGGGCAAATACAGTGACTTACTGGGTGGCATTCACCCTTCGCCCAATGTCAGCGGATACAGAAATAAAATGGAGCTTGCATTCGGTGACGAGGGCAAAGACGGACGGCTTGCCGTTGGAATGCGCAAAAAACGCAGTTTTTATGAAGTGGCAACACCAGACCACTGTGTATTAATTCCCGATGATTTTAAGCAAGTAATCATGTGTGTACTAGAATACTTTCGTGAAACAGGTGAAGCGTTCTTCCATCGTAAACGGCATGTGGGTGCATTGCGGCATTTGGTGCTTAGGCGCGGAGAATTTACAGGCGAGGTTTTGGTTAATCTTTCTACCACTTCGGGGCTGATTGCACCGCTTGCGCCGTTGGTTGAAAGGCTTTGTGCGTTGCCGCTTGCGGGGCGGCTTGTTGGTGTTTTGCACAGCGTCAACGACGGGGTTGCTGATGCTGTCAAAGATGAAGATACCCGCGTTTTGTGGGGGCAGGATTTTTACAACGAATCCATTTGCGGATTGAAATTTAAGGTGTCGGCGTATTCGTTTTTTCAAACCAATTCTGCCGGGGCAGAGGTTTTGTATGGCGTTGTTAAAGATTATGCCTCGGTGCGAAGCGGTGTGGCATTTGATTTATATTGTGGCACAGGAACTATTTCACAAATCATATCGCCTCTATTTGAAAAAGTGGTGGGTATTGAATTGGTTGAAGACGCGATAAAAGCCGCCAAGGATAATGCTCAATTGAATGGCATTGAAAATTGCGACTTTTTTGCTGGCGACGTGCTTGCGGCGTTGGGTGAAAATGGCGAATTAGCAAACTTGACCCCAAACATAGTCGTGGTTGACCCACCGCGTGACGGTCTGCATCCAAAGGCACTGGCTAAAATGATTGAAATCAACCCCGAATGGATTGTTTATGTTGCCTGCAAACCAAAATCACTGGCACGCGATTTAGCAGTGTTGACAGATGCAGGATATGTACTCAAAAAATTGCAGGGAGTGGACATGTTCCCGCGTACGCCGCATGTGGAGGCGGTGGCGTTGATGCGTTGGCAAGATGCATAATCAAATGAAAAGAGGACGCGTTATCATATATGCCATAACGCGTCCTTCTTTCTTTTTTATGCCGCCATTGCAAGCAAAAGTGACAAAAACTTCTCTTCCGCCGTCGCGCCGCGTGAAGTGAGTACGATGGGGACTTTTGCCCCAAGTACACAACCCGCCATTTTTGCGCCGCCCAGATAAAGCAGTGCTTTGCTCATGATATTTCCAGATGAAATGTTTGGCATAAGGAATAAATCAACCTCACCAGCCAGTCTGCTGTCAAAACCTTTAATTTTAGCCGATTCGCGGCTAATGGCCAGGTCAAACGAAATGGGTCCTTCCACATAACAGCCTGTAATTTCCCCTGATTGGTTTTCTTTTGCAATTGCCGCGGCATCAATTGTCTCTAGCATTTTATCGCTAAGGGTTTCCACTGCGGCAAGTACCGCCACATTGGGTCTTTGATAGCCAAGCTTGTGCATAAAGGTGACTACATTTTTTAGCATCTCTCGCTTTTTATCCAAATCAGGCGTCGGGTTGATGGCGGCATCTGATAAAAACAGGAGTTTATGGTAGGTAGGACACTCAAGCACCGCAACATGTGAAATGACTTGATACTATGTTAAGGACTTCTTCACCGAAGTACAAAAAAACATTGAAAACAAGGCGTTTTCAGAGTATTGGTAAAGGCGGTGAATTGGGGAATTTCGGACAACAGCATAAAGATGGCACAAAAGCACTTGCCA
>Ga0123352_10006180_pt1 | contig 18284 bp, 12 predicted proteins | sample TergutLab28metaG_FD_89700 | JGI IMG/M metagenome (GOLD analysis project Ga0123352, IMG submission 89700) | Labiotermes labralis P1 segment gut microbial communities from Petit-Saut dam, French Guiana - Lab288 P1 | ecosystem: Host-associated > Arthropoda: Insects > Digestive system > Gut ... | reverse complement strand
TTTTTAGATGTAGTGTGGTTGATTGTTTTTAATGATGTCGTGTTTTGTTTTATTTATTTAATTTGGTGTTGTGGGTGGTAATGTTTTTAAGGGGGTGGGTTGGTTTGTTTTGTGGGGGGGGGGGGGGTTCTACCAAAAGTTGCAAAGATGATCCCAATGCGTTCATCAGGTCTGGTTATTCCTGCACGTAACACAATCTGAGAACTGCTGAATGGATTTTTCTGCATACTGATACTGGGGACGTTTACTACAATTTGTAAACAGATTTGAACTCCATTATAACGCCACGAAAGGGTTGAATATTTTGTGTCGTCATCAGCGAGTGTTGTTATAAAAGATGAGTACAACGTTATGGTTAACACTTAGTAATTAACTGGTATCACAGAACATCTGACTTTATAGACGATGTGTCGCATAGACCGATGTCGTTATAACCGGGTTCGGCTGTGTATGTACACTTTGGTTCAAATCGGATGACAATTAAAGGTACATCATAAGAAGTCATACGTGAATGTGTAGAAACACGTGGTAGATAACTCACTACATATTTATGGTATTAAGGAATATTTTGAATCAACTTTGCAAAAGAAATTAAACCAACTTTATGTCCCACGTCTCTTTACGTTGTCTTACTATTTTCGAAACAACAAAACAGAAGCATTTCTATACTCCATCCACTCTGTCTGTTAACGACGTTTATAGAAAGCGAGAACAGTTTATAACGGTGATTCACCAGTTGGAAATCTAGAGGCATTATTTAACACAGACAGAAAGCCAGAAATATTATGCTTCACGTACACAATCTAACTCCTTGTACTTTTTTAAATTTATTCCCCACACATAAAATATTTATGGTTTCAGTGCGCATTTAAGTTTTCTTTCTGAACTCTCCGTGTGTCTGGCCGCCGTCAGACCACAGACAGAACATTTGTGTTCCATTGGGCGAAAAGCAGCGACTGCCTTAACCTTACATTCGTGAACTAAAATGGGGGAGAAGGATCAATATAGAGGGGATGGGGAAGTAGACCTTACGTGATGCATGATTTACGTATCGTGGTTTATTCATGGCTTGAATATTTTATACTTAATACGAAACCGAGCGACTGCGTGCTCGGTTAAATTCAGTGCTGTAACGTACAGGCAGGCATTCTTACATACTGTGATCGTACTCGTCATTTACCGCGTGCTGCGTCCTCCTGCTGAGGTTCAAGTCTTTAGATCTACAGCACATTTGCCCAGTATTTGTATTTCGTATATTCGGCTTTAGGCGCATAAGGAAAATGGCAAAAAAAAGCGATTATCTGTTTCGTCTTTTATGTCTGTCTGTCTGTCCGCTCCTACTGGAAGTAGTTCCATGAAATTTGACATCCGAGTGTTTTTCGAAAATCTGTCTAGAAACTTCAAGTGTCATTTAAATCTGAAAAGAATAACGGGTACTTTACATGAAGATCTATGTACATTTATGACAAAATCTCGCTGAATTCTTCTTAGAATGAGAAATGTTCCAGACAAAATTGTGGAGAATATCAAAACACACGTTATGTCCCATAACCTTTTCCCGAAAATGGTGCCGTTTATGAGATAGCGGGCAAAACGAGTACAGACAGTCGGGCCACCCGTGACACCACAACGAGGTGCTTGCGCTTTGCATGTAGAATAACTAAGACTACTGACACACATGTTCTGAATAATTAATGCTTTTACACGGAAACAATGGTTATGCGAAATCGACTCAGTGTCACGTTTATAGGTACATGGCCTGCCCTGTTAAATTTTAGTTACTAGGGAAACAGGACAACCAGCTGAAGGAAACAGAAATGAGGCTGGAAAAGGAATAAGAACTAGTTTGTGTGCAGGTCGGTAGGTATTAAACGGGAGAAAATATAAGACAATCATCATAACTTATCCCTAGAACACACAACTCAGAGCGATAGCTGAAAACTAAAATAAATGCGTGGAAAAATATACAGTTTAAGATTAACATTTCACTAACATTGTAGAAGGTAAGACTAATACAAGGGAAGTACACTGCAGAAAACACCGGTGTTAACCGGCACATCACTACTCCGTAATGTGACTCAGCAGCGTGCAGCTTTTTGTCCGGTCTAATGTATTCGACATTTCGTAGTACTAGAGATCGAACTTGTGACGTTCAGTCTGTGGCTTTACGACACTAAGACTAAAGGTCGTGTAGGTTCGTTAATTGCTGATATAAGGCCATAGTGGGCAAGGATAATCACACCACACGTAATGCATAGCGTAGCCCAGAATTTCTACATTTATTAAACGCTTTTTTGTCCGTTTATGAAGTTCGTATTGAAACACACTTCAGATAAAAGTTGTGTATCCTAATGAGATAAACACCCTATAGTTTTGGGTCAATTCTTTTATAAGGAAGCAACTCCGAAAAAAATTACAGTGTATGATTTGGGCTTCGTGTTTTCTTATGGTGTTATTTTGGACAGATCGGAACCGAAAAATGAAATCGCCCGCCAGATTCTACTTCACAATCCATATAACAAATGTAATCGAAATGTACTGCGGTAGAAGGAATGCGTTAAGGCGCCTGCCACTCTACGTTACTCTGCACTAGTTCGAACCAAATCAAAATGTCACAACTCGTTAGCAAATGATCAAATTTAAATGTCTATGTTACTGTCCCATTACCCCCATCTCGGCAGCAGTTTACATGGGTTTCCACATTAAATCTCCGAATGCGTTTATCTTCCTACTATTCGAGCACCCTTGCGTTATATGAACACCAAACTTAACACTAACAGTAATAGCATAATAGGCTGTTACAATTTTCAAGTTGCCATAGAAGCATTCGATACAAGCAATTGCAAAAATAAAATTTAAAACTTAAATTTCGGAAAAGCAATCACCTTTTCCTCACCCACCACAAGATATGCCGTCTTAAGCTGCTGAAACACTTCAACCAACGATTAACATATTGAGTGCTCATAAATTTGTCTACATTTTTATGCTTTCTGTTGTCCTTTGTAGTGAGAGGCCCGCGATGGGCTGATGGCACTTCCAAACGCATGGTAGAGTATTCAGAAAGTTTCATTTGTTCCAGAAAAAGCAGGCTTCATATGGACTGCAGGCCGTACCGAAAGAAAACACAGACGAATTGACACTCCGTATAGTACAGCCTACACTAAATTTCACGCCCCTCAATATGGCCCTTTCTTGATTTTCTTATCCGTGCGTAAAATGTGAAGAACGGCTGTTAAATCAGGTGCTGCTTGGGTAACAACAGAGTGCAAGAAAGTACTTTAGCAGTTAACGTAGCACTTTCGTACCCACACACCGTGCCGGCGGCTTGTATGGCGTACTGTTTTAATTGAAATGCAAGTTCAGGAAAGTCAAGTGTGTGCAAGGCCTACTCATTGCTGGTTGGAACGTTTGCAACAGAAACCACGGAAGAGTGAAAAGCCAAACAAATGCGGAGACAAATAGCAGGCAAACTAAAACATGAGGAAGACGGTAAGAAGAAAAACAAAGAAACCGAGGTACAGGAGGATGGGCTGAGACACAGAAAAAATAACTAGGAGGCGAGGGTAATAAATAGAGAAGAGAGAGGGAGAGATAAAATGGGATGGGTAGAAAGGTAGGAAAAACAAATAAAAGGAAAAACAGGAAAAGAAGTAAGACCAATATTTTGTTTGGAATCAGATGGGCTTTATTTCTGTGTGGAAATGACCGGTAAAGAGGCCACTGCGACAGCGACAGTCAGGATGAGCAACTTACACAGAAGTGTACACGACACTCAACCCATTTCGGGAGCGACACGAAATCGAGACAGCTGGAACGGCAACAGACAAGACGGGCAATATACATATTGGCGTGACATTGAGGCACTTTTGTGCAACTATTACTGCAGTGGAAAAGCAAGAATTATTAAATATTCTGAGAGTGTGTTTGTAGCCTTAGGCATCCTGCACGTAACGCACATGCGCAATTTTGTCTTTAATGGCCTGTACGGCTCTACATTTTCTCCAGATTGTTTCATAAACGGCATGATTTTCGGTAAATATTATTGAACATAAAATATGTTTTCATTTTCTCTAGAACTTTTGTCTGAAATATTTCCATTTTTAAGAAGAAATGAGCGAGACATAAATGTATATTGGTCTTCATGTAAAGTACTCATTATTTTTGTCATATTTTAATGAAACCTGAAATTTCTGGACAGAATTTCGAAAAATACTGAAATACAAAATTACATGACAATACGACCAGTGGAAGCCGAGTTGTTCCATGCGGACGGACAGATATGACGAGGCTGTTAGTCGCTTTTCGCAATTTTGCCCCAAAGTGCGGCTCTTTGGTTGCAATTCCCACTGTGGTACATATGTCGCGATACGAAAGCGTAACAGCAGATACATTACAGATACTGATAAACAGCTGCTTGAATAAGGACGGATGCGGTCACTCCGTGTGATAAAACAGGCACAGTGCAGTACCAGAATAAAAATTTCGCCATTACATTGTAACAAGCCCTGGTATTTTCTAAAAATATGAGAGTTGGTAAACATTGAGCGGTCTGATATTTGAAGGGCAAATGTTAGAATATAAAAATACAGACCCCAAAAACCATGGTACATGACTTTATATTCGCTGTCACTCTAAGTTACAAATACAGACGTAGGTCAGGCTCCTTTTGGGTGATGTGTTTCAACTGTCAACGACCGTGAGTGTGCGGACTCCCGATTACATGACGATTAGGCGGCTTCATTTACTGAACAACATAATGTTGGTAAGCTCATGATACACGCTTTGCAAAATACACGAACTGACTGCAGCAGAGTCCTCCAAGAGATGCTACTAGTCGCTCAGCCACTCGAATTTCCCACCATTTCATGCATCCTCGGGTTATTGGAAAAAGTCGTAAGACTCTGCCATTTGGCTTTTTCCTGAGAAAGATGGATTCGATTCACACCACCACCACCGCCACCGCCACTACCATGACCACGACCACCACCAACACCACGACCACATAGTCTGTCTTTCGACAGGTCCATTGCCTCCTCCAAAGCAAGTTCTCCAGAAGCTTCAATCTTGTGCTTCCTCTGTCAGCTTCCAATAACTTTTCGTTTCCCTAAGGTCACCTAATAGCTGCTTACGTCTTCTTCCTTGTCTTTCCATTCCTTCGAAATTTACTTCCATCCATCTTTCAATAAAGTGTGTTAGGCGGTAGTCCCTACGCAAGATGTAACCACACCAATTAACCTTTCTTCGTTTTATTGTATGTAGGATGCTCCTTAACTCTTCGTAATACTTCTTCGTTTTATTATATACCTTTACATATATTTTATTATATACCTTTGAATGACGAAATAGTTGTTAGGTTTAATAAGATAGGCCTACTTGGAAGGATGTAGAAGGGAAGCTATCCGCTAGGGTAGATTTGCAATACATACCTCGAGGGACTGAGGAAAGTTACGACCGTCCGTACAGCAGTGACATGAAGCTGTTACGAGGGTCACTATGAAGGCTGCATCCTTTGTCTGCGACTTGAGCATACATGTCCAATACCTTTGCAGTTATTAGTTTCTTATAAGCTTATGCAATGAACAAATTACTATTTTCAGTTCACAATTTCACGCAAATATTCTTTCTTAAGTACTGGATTTATTCGAAAAGGATTACTGATTTGTAGTTCTGGAAAACGGAATGATTTTATGGACATTAATTCTAGGTCTAGTATACATTAATACATCAAATTCAGGGGTAAAATATTTAAGTATTCTGAACTAACAAATGCGAAGCAGCAGTGTAAGCATTACGCCATTTATTCTGGTCTAGATATTATTAACTGGCAAGTGCATAACGTTAACACAGATCCCAATACTGCATACAATTCCCACCTCTGATAAGAATTCTACACAATATTGGGAGACGTTTTGAAAGGAAAGCAGGTTGCCTATCTTAGAGATCGCACGAGAAAGCACCGGAGAAACTCCAATTAGTGCAGCCAGTTTCCTGACAGAGAACAGGAAGCGAATGAAAGCCAGATCAGCAGGAAAGTGGAGAAGGCATCCCAGCGTCACTTTCTTCTCTCCATTTCATACACGGTAGATCGGTTTCTGATTCTGGGTCAATTGATTGGGCGTCGTTGTACAGCAATAAGGTCACTAAAGAGACTTAGACGAACTGCGAAGTCTGGAGAAATGGTATAGTCTGAGAGAAGGTGGATATAGCCACCATGCGGGGCTCTTAATTTGTGATACATCAAATCTAAAATCGTTTAATCCACTTCTTATGAACTACTAACAAAGTGCATGTTCATCTTTCGGCCCTAACGGAATATAAGGGTTTTAATGAATTCGGAAAGCCGCAACTGCACGTATGATAACGTACAGTGACCTGGATTCCTAGAAGTAGAAGTAAAGGTAAAGCAGTCCCGTTACAGGCCTGGAGTGGCCCACAGTGTTCCAGGAAGTGAAGGTTCCCAGATTACATGACAACAGCACAGGATGGTGGTAAGGTTGCCAGCCCTAAGCACCAGCCGCCTTTACCCCCCAGGAAATGCTCTTGGTACTCATTTCTGTTAGAGGCTGAGTCGACCCCAAGGCCATAGTGCGATCGGAAGGATTATGTGGTGGGAAATCAGGAATTGGGGCAGAGATTTTTCACTGTTTCACAGATTTTTCCTGTAAGTATTAATTCTGTAGACCTATATGACAGACAATGAATAATACATGCAACTTCCGCTTTTACTGTTTAGGAAATACACCTTCGTTACAAACTCCAGGACTTATTCTATAAATAATAAGGTAAAAAGGAAAATCAGTCCCATTATAGGCCCGAGGTGCCCAGAGGGTTCCTGGAATTTAAGGTTCCCAGATTACGTGACAATGGCCCAGGATGGTGGCAAGGTTGTCAGCCTTACGCACCGGCCGCCTTCACCCCCAGGAAGTGCTCCTGGTACTCGTTTCTGTTAGAGGCTGATTCGACCCCAGGGCCATAGTGCGATCGGAAGGATTATGTCAATGAAAAATTCCAATGACACCATCTAGAATCGAGCCAGCGACCTTCTGATTTGTAGCACAGCACCCTAACCACTGTGCTACAGCGGTACCACCCCCCCCCCCAGAAGTGGAAGTATAGGTGGGATTACAGAATACAACACACGCTAAAATACAGGAAATGCCTAAATTTATACAGTAAACTAAAAGTTAGGATTAATGTTGCGTGATTTCTGATTTTCACGACGTTGTTCATGAAGAGTAAAATATTCTAGCTCCGTGTCGATTCGTAATTACTTATCGACGTTTCAGAGCAGCTTGCTACCTCCATTTTCCTGGTAGTGTTCATCAAACAATACAGCTACCCTGGAAATTAATACAGCAATCTCTTACGTGCACGGCCAACTAACTACCAAGAGAATCGGCGCCACAAGGCACAATATTTTGATCTTCTATACTCATATTTTGTGACATTAAGTAGTGGGGATGGAACTTTCGAAACATTTCAAGCCCGAGAGTTCCGTTCTTCTGGGATATGACACTGCGTCGCTCTGTAATCCGACGCTTTCACGGAAAGTAGTGCTTTTGAAATGTCGCAAAATTGATCGACTGCACAGCGACGCAATGTCATATCCAAGAAGAATGGAATCGTCAATCACATCGCTATAAGAACCTCAAAATTCGCATATTTAAAACATAATCCAAAGTATTATAATATTATATAAATATATTATAGAATGGGGGTGGGGCACGCGGTGGTGCAGTTGGTTGAGGCACTGTGCTACAATCAGGAAGGTCGCGGGTTCGATTCCCGTTGATGTCATTGTAATTTTTAATAGACTGAATCCTTCCGGCCGCACTATGGCCCTGGGGTTAACTCATCCTCTAACAGAAATGAGTACCAGGCTTTTCTCCTGGGGGTAAAGGAGGCCGGTGAGTAGGGTTGACAACCTTACCATCTTCATGTGCCGTTTGTCATGAAATCTGGGAGCCTCAACCTCCTGGAACCCTCAGGGTCTGTCCAGGCCTGTAATGGGATTGCTTTACCTTTTTTATATTATAAACTAATAAGTTTTAAAAGTCGAAAATATAATGTCTAATGATCCGAAAAAATTGTATTATGATATCAGTCTATCAGCAGCCATAAAGAAACACTGAAATTAATGGAACAGAGATCCGTCAGTACACTGATATATAAAATGGATTTCTGCAGAATATATTCAAAGATTCTGTGGCATCACACCTGCACCTTTATAATGCATTTACTCTTCACGTACATTATCATTCCTGCGTGTTAAGGACGTAAATGTAATTCATATTATAGTTCCCTTAGTTGAATTACAAACTATCGGAACGAAGAAGAAATTTATCCCGCAATCTCCCGAACAGGCCGATCCCAGTGGCCGCGAAGTCTAAGGTGTAGGTCTGCGGCCGCTCACCTGCTGAGATTGTGGATTCGAATCCTTCCGGGGATAAGGATGTCTGTCTGTTGTGAGTGTTGTGTGTTGTCAGGTTGCGACGAGCTAATCACTCGTCCAGAGGAGTCCTACTGACTATGGTGCGTCGTTGTGTGTGATCTAGAAACCTCGTGAATGAGGAGGTCCTGGCCCACTGGGGAGCTGTTGCGCAAAATAATATATGTATATATATACCGAATAATGAGACAGATGCTTATGGGCGTGGTACGGACTGTTTCGGAAGGTGATGCTTACTCCTTCGAGATTTAAAGCAGTTAAACTGTCAATAAAAATCCAGAGAAACCAGGGCTTACCTTCATAGATTCAAGATACTGGAACAGGCAACATGTGCTTGCAATAAGGGAGACCAAACAACAGAACATTTGATCAATCAGTGCACACTACTACAAACGCAAAGAGATCTCCTCAGGAGTAACGTCCTAAAATTCGGAAACTGGCCAGCCAGCTACCACGAATTAATAAAGAAGCATTTGAAACAATTTCTAACGTTTACAAAATCAATAGACTTTGATCAGCTATAATAGGGTAAACGTGTATATTAAACTTGGAAAATGGTATGTAGTCAAACACAACTGTGTCACATGAGGTGTATTTAATGACTATATAATGAAAAACTACATGTTTCGGCCTGTACTGGCCATCTTCAGGTTGTCAGTATAGGCCGAAACATGTAGTTGTTCATTATATAGTCATTAAATACAACTCATGTATCACAGTTGTGTTTGACTACATACTATTTTCCAAGTTTCACACACACAACGGGGATGACACACTTCCTAGTTATATATAAAAAGAAACTAGGTGTCATCCTAAATGTACAGAGCTTATCCTATCGGTGTATTGTTCTAAATTGTAAAGGGAATGCAGAGACTGAGGAAGGTCACTGCATCACCTATAAACAAAACTGAACCAATAACACAAATAATTACAGCATGTAGTATTACTCCACTGTAATGGAGCATGCTTAATTAATAAAAGAATCCAGAACAATACACCTTCATTAACCTGATCGGTTTTGTTAAGTCCACCCAGAAGAAGCCACGTGTAGTAAAATATGCAAAAAACCCGTCTGGGATGCCACAACACGTGGTACTCCGTACGATCTGCAGACGGTATGAAAGGCGCCGGGATGCTTACCGGCAGCGCCACTATAAATCTGGTGACGGCGCGTCTCTTCTTAACAAAACTTCAACAATCCATAACGACAGAAAATGTTCGTACAGTGATAAAAATAATACCACCAGAAGAGGAGGTAAAATAAGAAAATGACAATCTTAATAGACATTAAAATGTAATTGTGTACTTTCATTCGTCTTGAAATTTTTCAGTTGTTTAATTAAAATATACACGCTGAAATTATATTGTTCGTTTGCGTAAATCGGTCCCTTGGACAACACTTTTTCACAATGGATGTACTTCCCAGTTACTTCCAGTGCAATTCCTGAATAATAGCTCAGCGTTTGCAATTCGGCATTTTAACTACCATCCAATTCTAGAAATATCAGCTTCCAACGCCCATTACACCCCTTTTACAAATTCCCAATGTTCAAGCTCACTGAATAATCCGATACTTCCTAGAATCGATATGGAAGTCGAGACAAAAGGGAAGATCCCAGCCCTGCCTGAATTTAAGTTTTTGTCATCCAGAAAAAGTCTGGCACTTTAACAGCTGAGCTATGCTAGTAAGTCATTAGGCTATGATTTGTAGAGATATTGGAGGTAAAGCTCCAGGAATTCTTTAAACTCGAAAATGTGGTGAGTCGTCAGCTTCATAACGCAGTAAGGATACAATCATGAGGTCCAGCTGGATGAGTGCATGCTTGTGTCAGAAGGCAGGTCCCGATTTGTAGAAAAATAGACGTCCACACGTTCCCTTCAGGAACCGAACTATGGTCGTGTGTCATGCAGCTTGTCACAGCACCGCTATAACAGGAAGCGGTACTAAAGAACTCCCTTTTCACTTCTCTAAATGCCTACATGGTAACTTACCACGTCCGTCGGTATACTTCCGAATCGTCTGTAATCGCCTTAAAATCTGGTGCATAACCTAAGCTTTGATAAAATCCCATTAAATAAACCAAGATCCAATGCTGAAACTCCAATTCAGCTTACTGCACAGAACATCTGTTTCACTAAGTCCCTCAGCAAGGGAGTTCTGTCGTACAGGAAGTCTACGTATGAATATATAGCACTTACAGGCTCTTGTATGAAATACGGATAGTTGAACTGCAGGGGGGGACAGACTCTACATTCCCAGCGTATGCAGGCTTCCTATGCGGCATTGCTCTCATAACAGCTGCTGTTCTCAGATAAAGGTACAGTCTGTATTACTGATCTTGTGATATTAGCCGATTTACTATAGGCATATAAAAATCACGCAACGTACTGAAAAGTATCAGTATGAACAACTTCCATGTCTGCTGCTAGTATCTCCGCGTAGACAAATTTTGACTCCTAGGAAGTACATCGTGTTCGTGGTCAGTTAGAACAGTTATTACTCTCTGCAATTAACGTGACCAAAACATGCAATGTACGTAAACGTACAACTGAAGCACGTTCGTACAGTGATGTTGTATTGGAAAAGCAAAGCGTATTACATATCCTGAGTGTGTGTCTGTAGCCTTAGGTATCCAGCACGCAATATGCATGCGCCATATTGTCATCTTTGGCATGTCCGGCTGTACAAACTTTTTGCACATAAACCGAACGATTTTCGAACAAACGTTACTGAATATAAATAAAAAGTGTGTTTTGATTTCCTCTACAAATTGTGTCCGAAACACTTCTCATTCTAAGATGAACTGAGAGAGATATGATCAAAAATGTATATCGGTCTTCATGCAAAGTACCCGCTATTATTGTCCGATTTTAATGAGACTTGAATTCCCCTGACAGATGTTCGAGAAATATTCAACTGGGAGTCGAGTTGTTTGAAGCGGACTGAAGGACAGGCGGACGGACGGACAGGCATGACGAAGCTAATAGTTGCTTTTCTCAATTTTGCGAACGCGCCTGATAATACTTACTTTAAAATGGATGTATTAACCATAACTGGCTTGGATGAAATTAGAATCCACTGGTAGACTTTCGTATTGAACTTCTGTATTCCGCGAAACCGGGGAAGTATTTGGCTATTAAGACAACAGTCGTAGATGAATTGTCTGTTTTTTACGAGCCGAGTAAAAAATAAATAATGAATCATCATGTTGCCAATTATTATGTTCATCTACAAGACTTGTCTGCCTCGCATACGGAAAAAATTTGAAAAAAAACACGAATTTTAGCTTTTTCTAAGAATGTCGTTTTTTATTGTTGTTCCTGCTACTTAATGCTGCTTCAAGAACCTGTGTTTTCTGTACAGGTTTCAGTAAACAAGTCTGTCTTTGCCGGAAGAGCTATGTACTGCAATGTAGCTATGTAACAACTAAACGTTACACAAATGTCCAGGCGTGTTGAATCCCTCAGTTAACGAGCAATGAATCCTGCAAAATTAGCCGCATTCCTTCTAAATGACGCTACTGTGACATGGTTTGTAATTAGTGACATTTGTTCTATTCCGGCCAGAAATTAATCAATTGCGTACAGCACAATAGCTCCAGCATGTTCCGGAGAGAGGTACAAGCAAATGTCACATTCCCTCTGTACCCGTTATTTCGTTACCACAAAACAAGACATGCTATATAGGCCTATGATTAGTAGTGAAACCAACATCCGTAATATCATCTAGATTTCAATTAAATGTGAATACCAAACACTGTTTTAGGGCAAATATTTGTGGGAAGAATGAAATGAAATTGATCTCATTGGTGCTGTGGTCTCCCCTGATGACAGATGACTTCAAAGCCCTGGTGCTTAAGACTGAGAAGGGAAAACCGAAGTGCTTGGAGGATTTGTGCGCCACAAATGCAACCAGTACTAACATGGAAATGAACCCAGGTCTTCGCAGTGAAAAGTCTGATAATAATCACCTGAGCACTGATACTGACTGGTTATGTGGCATTAGGGGAAACTTCGAAACTGGTATGTCCAATAACAAATGTAGTGTTAACACTAAAACACGCAATACGTGAATGTAAAAGTATCACTCCGTTTAATTATGCGCCACGCCTTCGAAGTGTATTGGGGGTGGAAGTATGGTTACAAGCATTCGTAACCGCAGCACTTGATTGAGGCAAGTGGTCAGCTTCACGTGCCAGCCGCTCTGCTGCGGGGAATGTTCTGTTCGTATGGAATACGATGGATGTTTGGATGCCAGAAACAGCGTAGACATGTCAGAGAAGAAAACAATGTATAACAAATAAAAGGACCGTCTTAAATTAATGTATCAGATTTACCAATCTTTGTATGCGTCATCCCACTATGCTATAATTATATACAATAAAGAGTCGGCATACCAATGTACTTTCATTCCAGGTGTTTTTATTTTCAGTGGCTTAACTGAAGACATCCTCAGACAGACCATAATTTGTACTAAGAACAGTAAGAGTGACACTTCCACTGCATTTAACGTGCCATGGGCTACCTGACAATGGCTGCATCCAGCCGATACATTAAGAGGAAGAAAACATCGAAAATGTCCACTGTAATTTGTCTTTTATTGGAAATGATTGTTGGGGTTTTAACAACTTGTCATACACAATACACTTGAGGTAGGAGTATATGTGTTTTTTATTTAATAGAACAACACTCCAAGTTTTTGTTACATACCTTACAGGTGCTCTATGTGTGCACCCTTTGTGATTCTACAAACATCAACACGATAATGAAATGTAAGCACACAAAACGCCTTCTCACTGCCGTTCGCCGCCATCTTAGTAACTGCGCTTCAAGCGGAGAAATGCATAATTACTGCACACCGCATTTCATAAAAGAAAGCTTTGAGAATTTCTAGATCCATCGGTGCAACTACACACTCCTATCTCTAGCGTATTGAGTATGACAAGTTGCTAAAATCCCGACAATCATTTCGAATAACTCTGTATATATATTACTAGAATAATAAATCGGCATGCAGTAAAGGACTGAAGTTCCTAGAATCTACGTTACATTTTAGTTTACAAACTTTATGTTTGAGAGAAGAGGTTAACAAAGGGAGAAGATGATTGTGCTGGTAAAAGAGAGGAAAGAGCTGATAAAACGTCCAGTCATAAACCTCACACTTCAGTTAATTCTACCACTTGCCTAGATACTCCGATAATCTAACTTTCTGATTGCTTTCTCAGTATATTATATTCATTGTTACCATTACATTCGTAGGATATGTTAGTGCGGATTCATACCACGGAATGTTTAAATACTTATGGAGATCAAACAGCCTGGCGGGCGGAAAAACAGACGTCTGTTCCCAGCAGACTTTCGTATGCATTATGTACTCATATCTAAAAATCTATTTTAAGACAATGATAAAGTAGATTTAATAAAAAAAAACAAGACTCTTACAGAAAGGAGACAATGTCTTCTGAAATCTGAATGTTTAGAAATACTTTTTAACTTGACTTTTGAATTTTCTTCATACAGTCTCCAAATAACCAGAAAACCACAGTCATCAATTCTATAACAAATAGGCGTATTTAACAATCGTCAGCTACAAAATGGGGAGAAACCCCTCCATGTTATACATGTCGGCAGCGCTGCAGAGCTAAAGAAGTTGCCTTTGCCCCAGGCGGTACGAGAAATGGAGAACTTGCTATATTGCACGCAGACTTGAAGTCATCGTTTTGCATTCAAAAGTGGTATGTAGTATAAGCACGTGATAAGGAATGCCTCTTGTAGCTTGTAAGCGAAATGTGTCTTCGTAATGAACAAAGATATTGGAAGTAGTTCATAATAAGAAAGGAGGAATTTAAACAAGTGTTGAAGAATAAGGAGTACAGGAATTTCAAAAGTCAGGACCATTACCACAAGAATCTTTTCAATACATATCTAGCACCAAATGCCCTACATTGAAAGGAATCCTGATATTCGGAAAGGGTTACTTAGAAATGAAAGCTAGAGTTTTTACAATCTGATACAAATCATTCCGTCGAATTTCTTGTCAATAAAAATGTACTTCCACAAAATTCGTACAGACGACATAACGGGTCTGTAAGATTATCGGACTGGAAATAGGAACTTTTGGATAAAGGTATGTAAAATGCATTCCTACAAATTCTTAAAAAGTAATGTTTGTAAGTAAATAGTTACAAACGTGATAGTACGAAATTTGAGCTTAACTTCTCGTAAAGTTATATACAGAGAAGTTTATCCCCAAATATGATATTACGAATAATAATAATAATAATAATAATGCATTCTGGATTGTGATAATGTGCAGTACTGCTGCAGTATACGTACGTTTCACACGTTCCTACTGTCTCCATCATAAAGGTAGGAAATATCATCTTTTTTTAATGACGGGAAATATAGGATTACTTAAATGCATGTACCCTTGTACTCGTCTACATGAATCTATATTCAGAGCACAGTAAACTTCACAGTCAGAACCGTGCAGTCCTTAAATCTCAAATAAAAAAGATAATCAGTAAATTACTGCAATTGCAAGAAATTCATAAATGTAACATTAAGAACACAGTATCTGTAGGAAATGAACTTCCTTTGTACACGAAAAATAGATTTCATCAGTAAATGTACGGGCAAATTTGTCATTTAAGGAAAGGAGGTAAAGTTCCACTGGTGCTTAACGTCGTCACTAGATGGAGAGAGTGATCAGCTTCACGTTCAGGCCGGTGTAACTCCCGGGGGAACAGCCCCCTGCAGCATTGATTATCAGCCTGGAAGAGCTCCAGAGGCTGTGTGGACTCTGAAGAGGAGACAAATATCCTGCCTCTATGAAGCACCATGCCAAAAACACACATTTTATTGAGACTGAGGTTCGTTTTTCTTTAAATGTGTCTGGTAACACAGATTACTTATTACCAGTACGCATCCATCATATTTCCTTACTAACTGCGTGCTTCTCCGCCGGCAATCCAATCACGATTCCTCGTATGACCAGTCCGTATATTAAAGGATATATCCACTAATTTGGCCGTTTTATTGTCACGGAGTTCACGCATTCCCAACGCGTTTAAATGGATTAGAGTTCGATTTTCCGGAGGTCTGTGACCGATAACGCTGTCCAGTAGGCAACAGCTTCAATAAAATGTCCATGTTTCTGATATAAATAGAAAGACACGTTGCACACAAATTTTTTAAAAGGGTAGTAAACCACAACATTCGTAAATACATTAAAAATATTTGTTGGTGGCAGGAACCGTCATTGTCACAAAAAAGGGCGTCCCTTATTAAGGGTGAAGGACCGTACGCCACAAATAAAATATTTGAACAGGGACAAGTCAACAAGACATATAACTGCTCTTACTCCAAGGTGCAGGGTATTTCGTGACAGTTGATAGTTGGCCAGTCGCTCAGCAATCGCCTGTTGTTCCTGTTTTCAAAAAAGCTTATCATTAGACCCAATTTTTAACCAGTTTAACCGAGTCCATTAACTCACATCTTATTTCTTTACAATAAATTTTAATATTATTCTCCGACATAAGCTTAAAGCTCATGAATGGTCTACTTCATTGAGCCGACACGCGATAAATCGGGTGCACATCTGGACATCCGGATGAATATTTTAACAAGTGACAAAATAACGGCAAAGCTGTCCCTGCGCAAGCCATGGAGACACAAGGAGGAATAGAGGTACAACTTCCCTCATTCTCAACTCTGGTGCTAGATGGAAGTATGGCCAGTTTCACGCCCCGACCGATTTGTCTCCCCTCTTCTCGGTACCATGTGAATAGTACGCTGGGTCTTCATGTTTGCACCGTGCATCAATTACAATTAAACACTTGATTATCCAACTTATGCACAATATATAATTTGTAGATACAATTAAAATTATAAAATATTTAAAAGTGCTCCAGCATGTTTCGGATCACAGAGGATCCATCATCAGGGAGTCTTGTACAGTGCTTGGCTAAAAATTACAAGAATGGTTCCATCGTGTCCGTTGACATGGACAAGGTCGATGTTGTGGCAGCATATTCTAACCCGTTGTGCTTGTGTGTAGTTCACTGTATAGGAAGGCACACAGGTTCTATCGTGTCCGTTGACATGGACAAGGTCGGTGTTATGGCAGCATATTCTAACCCGTTGTGCTTGTGTGTAGTTCACTGTATAGGAAGGCACACAGTGCCTTCCTATACAGTGAACTACACGCACACACACACACACACACACACACACACACACACACAAACACAGCGGGTTAGAATATGCTGCCATGACACCGAACTTGTTCATGTCAACGGACACGATGGAATCATTCTTGTAACTTTTAGCCAAGCACTGTACAAGGCTCCCTGATGATGGATCCTCTGTGATCTGAAACATGTTGGAACACTTTTAAATATTTTATAATTTTAATTGTATCTACATATTATACATTTTGCATAATTTGGATAATCAAGTGTTTGGTACGCTGGGTGTTGGCCAGGGCCGGAGTGCACCATGGAAGAGGAGAGATATCTCTTGCCCCTTCCGAGAAATGAACCACGATCCCTTGGTAGTCTCGCCCGTAGCCTAGCCACTAAAGGAATGTAGCTTACTCTATCCACAGTTCCTTTTAATCTGTTCTTTAAATAATAAACGTAACATTATTCTGTCATCTATGGGCGTCCCCAGAGTCATTGTGTCAGCTCTCCTGACTGAAACATGTTGACCCGACCACCTCACCCTCTCGATATGATTAGCCTCATACTGTTTCGTGAGAAGTGCAAACTATAAAGTTCCTCATTATGCAAACGAATTGACACAGTTGGAGAGAACAGAGTAAACGACGGATGTGGAATGCCGTATTTTATTCTGCAGTGTCAACAGGCAAAATTGCTGCAACATTACAATGACAAACGTACTCTCATTATTTACCGCTCCGTGCGTCTCGCAATAAGAAGCTTACAAGAAAGCAGGCTGTCGCCACGTTTATACACAAATATTCTGTTTATACTGCTAAAGTACTATGCGCCATAACCGACGTATCTAATTACTTTTTCATGTTACTCTCCAAATTTAATGTCTAATTATAGAAAAGTTAAAAATGATAACTAAATGCAAAGGTCAACCTACAAACAACACAAAAATGATTAAATAAATATCCACGTACATGCATGTGGCATTCAAACACGTCACCTAATTGGGCGAACGGCCCAAGATCGCGCCTTGATTATGATCGGCTCTTCCAAAGCATCGTTACCGAATTCAGTGGTTGCATTTTGTAAATTTACAGTTTACAAAAAAATTCCAACTTTTACAATGAGAACAAATGACATAAATAGAGAGCACCTTTATGTATTCCTCGTGTAACTTATCCGTGAAAGTAATTCTAGAGTTTCAGTTTACTGCTAACTATTTAACCCTGTTTTACAATACTGACAGTCACGAACTGATAACTCTGATACTCTGCATCATTACTACACAATTTAAGGGCCAAGATTAGCCTGAAATTAATTTACAGTTGCAGTTCGTACCGGGCAGTAAACGCACTCCGTCTAGGTTATAAAAACCAATCAGTTACGCCGTACAAGGAAGAAATCGCTGCTTGTTCTGAAATACATTTAAAATACTTGAATAATGGTTGACCAACTAGATGACACTTGCTTTATTATATATTGCTCAACATGTTTCAGACGTTAATACGTCCATATTCAGGAGCTGCAGCCTACAGAACACAACAAGTACTCGCTAGCTCCTGAATATGGACGTATTAACGTCTGAAACATGTTGAGCAATATATAATAAAGCAAGTGTCATCTAGTTGGTCAACCATTATTCAAATATCAAGATGATG
>Ga0123352_10006179_pt1 | contig 18284 bp, 8 predicted proteins | sample TergutLab28metaG_FD_89700 | JGI IMG/M metagenome (GOLD analysis project Ga0123352, IMG submission 89700) | Labiotermes labralis P1 segment gut microbial communities from Petit-Saut dam, French Guiana - Lab288 P1 | ecosystem: Host-associated > Arthropoda: Insects > Digestive system > Gut ... | reverse complement strand
AGAGTGGCACCGTGTGTGTACTGCACGGTCTAGAGAGGCACTGTGTGTGTACTGCACGGTCTAGAGTGGCACTGTGTGTGTACTGCACGGTCTAGAGTGGCACCGTGTGTGTACTGCACGGTCTAGAGAGGCACTGTGTGTGTACTGCACGGTCTAGAGTGGCACTGTGTGTGTACTGCACGGTCTAGAGTGGCACTGTGTGTGTACTGCACGGTCTAGAGTGGCACTGTGTGTGTACTGCACGGTTTAGAGTGGCACTGTGTGTGTACTGCACGGTCTAGAGTGGCACTCTGATTGCCTCTCTAGACTGTGCAGTACACACACTCAACTTTGTGATTGACACAGTATAGCTTCTTTTGGTGTCAGGTTAGCAAAATGCAGGAGGTTGCTATGTATTGCTGCAGTAGTAATGAATAGGGAGACAAGTCGTGCATGCAGAACTTTGGTAGACAAACACCTTGGGAAACTGACTGACACTTGGAACACAGAAAATAGGTGCGAAGGTAGAATGCGGCAGTGCTGAATGTGACAAACGGAGGGTCGGAGCCGGATAGAACTGGCTGATAATCGTAACCAATGTTGAACTTTTATTTCCTGTTAGAATCGTTGAACTTTCGGGTTCTACTCTAACGTAGGTCGATGAGCTGACGTGACCCTGCATAAAAGTAAAGGCACACATTGATTGATTAAACGGGCTATGAAAAAGACGAGACAAGAACTCTTTTAACGTTCATGTTTCCGTGGATCGTTAGTATAATTATGATTGATAACCAACAAGATGCAACTATTTTTATTTATTTCTAATTAGCTCTACATGTTTCGGGCGATGTTTTCGCCCATCATCAGGAGCATATCACTGTAACTACAGCTTCTGGTAATGTCCATGGATGTTGCTGCTAGCTGGAGTTGCGTATTGGGTGGAACTGACTTAAGTCAGTTCCACCCAATAAGCAACACCAGCCAGCAGCAACATCGGTGGACAGCTGTAGTTACAGCGATATGCTCCTGATGATGGGCGAAAACATCGCCCGAAACATGTACAGGTAATTAGAAATAAGTAAATCAAAATAGTTGCATCTTGTTGGTTATCAATCATAATTAAACGAATTCTTTTTGTTCCATTCGCAACTCTAGAAATGCGAGCGAAGCAGACGTTTCTTTGTGAAGCTGTCTTAATTCGTTGACTGAATTGCACAACACATCAGATTTGTATATACTAAAAACATCCTCTTTCGAAATATGGTTAATGGGAGTCATCTGGATACACTCCGAGACAAAAGAAAATAATCAGACAGCCCATTCAGTGAAGCGACTGATCGTGCAGTCCTAGCGAGACAATTAATATTGCGTCGCTTAGGGACGCTAAGCAGTGGTGAGGCACACAACAGGAACCTGTATGTGTCTGCGCAGTTCAGGATAAGTGATGCATGTATAAGCTGTTCTGTTATCTTTGCTGCCGGATTTTGGATAATGGTGGGATTAGGGAACGCATATATCATCAGGATATCATCATTATTATCATCTATACCGGTTAAATTTATAATTCCTTCGATTTTTTTTGTTCAAAATTTCTTAATTCAAGTAGAAATGTATTAAACGGAGTCGTTAAAATGGGCTCGCCGGGAGGATTACGTGAAATTTTGTATTGTTGAGTTGTAATGTGCCGGTCCCGGTGGTCGCGGGGTGTGAGGCGTCGGTCTGCGACGGCTCGCTTGCTGGGATTGCAGGTTGGAATCCCGTCGGGGGCATGGATGTGTGAGTGTTGTGTGTTGTCAGGTACAGGTCTTGTGACGGGCCGATCACTCGTGCAGAGGGGTCCAACCCAGGCGTGTGGGTGTGGCATTGAGTGTGATCAGGATAATATTAAGTTGCGGTGAGTAACAAACGACTTTCGTTTTTTAAGTTAGCTGTAACTTCTATTGGCCAAACGGGCCGCTCATGACAGGTAAAATGTAAGACTTTATGGACGAAAGAGAAAACGCTGTCCCACTATGGTGCAGGGATAGGCATTTAAAATGAAAGTAATTGCGGCTGCAGTGGGATTTAAGGGCCGGACGATAAAGGCTAGGAAAAGGGCAGTACGTTACTCCAAAATGCCGACAACCACCTACCAGTCTACACGGTGCGATAAAGCAGGATACCATAGTACAGTTTAAATTTGGACAAATTCAACGTATGTCACACTGCATAATGTACAACAGTTATTATTTCTCCAGACGAGATTTGAGCTTCTTAAGACGCTGCGTGTTATGAATATGATCTTCTGGCACGTGACCCCCTGAGGTTCGGCACCTTACTACCATACTGGACGGTGCCATGTTCCAGAAGACAAGTAGTTATTTTTTTTAAACTGACATATAAGGTGACGCAAAAGTCACTTTAAACTAGAGACAACACATTAAATGGAAATTACTGGCGCAAAATTTATATTTCTTGACAACTGTAAAATTTCAAAGTCTTTGTTTTGCGCTGACAGATTGTTTAATTCTCTCCGGAGTTCTTGCACACACTGCCTCAAAAGGCTGCATATTATCTTATATAGGTACGTCTTGTTAAACAAGTGCCAAGTGCCTTCTGCGCCATCCTGTATATAATTAGTCTGATCGTCTCGTTTCGAGCTAAGGTCCCAATAGTGCGTAACCCGGCTCTCTTTCCATCATCAGTTAAAAAAAAAAGGAATGAAACTGTTAAGTTCTGTCCGTTAGATTGAGCCAATCTTTGTTTTTCTTCTGTCATCTTCGTCCATGATAACCCGGTGTACGGTTTGAGCGACAGTGCGTGGGATGTCGAAATGGCCGGCAGTCCGGAAGTTATTATGGTTGAGGAGCAAATCGCAATGTCTGTCGCAAAGATATTTATAGACTCGCGCTCCTCATTTATTCCTACGACTGATCGAGAACCTAGTGGGCTCAGTTGGTCTCAAGCAGGGCTCGATTAATGAGGTAGGTGGCAGGCTGGGGCATGACACTGCAGTGAGTCGACGTCAAATCATACCAAGTCATTATTCTAACGTTGTTGTCACGTCCCTGAGAATCTCAACTTAGTTCGAAACAATCCGGGACGTAGCATTTTTACTATATTAATTAATATGGAAGGCACTTTAATTAAGTGGGGACCGCGGTAGCACAGTGGTTAAGGTGCTGTGCTACAAATCGGAAGGTAGCTGGTTCGATTCCAGATGGTGTCATTGGAATTTTTCATTGACATAATCCTTCGGATCGCACTATGGCCCTGGGGTCGACTCAGCCTCTAACAGAAATAAGTACCAGGAGTATTTCCTGGGGGTAAAAAGCGGCCGGTGCGTAAGGCTGACAACCTTACTACCATCCTGGGCCACTGTCACGCAATCTGGGAACCTTAACTTCCTGGAACCCTTTGGGCCCCTCGGGCCTGTAATGGGACTGATTTACCTTTACTTTAATTAATTAATTAAAGTATCCGCCAGTCTGGGCGAAGCAGACGTAGCCCGCCGCCAACGAAAAAAGCTTTAATCCGATACGGGGCAAAGTTCATCGAATGTTTGGTAACTGAAATGTGTCTCCGCTAAAGGGAAACAATATTCTTCAGAGATACTTTGGAGAATGTGTGCCTGTAAATTACGAATTAAATGCAAGCAACATTCCGATTCTTACACCACAGAGAACGGATATGGTCTCCCATTACAAAGAATAAGTTAACATTATTCAGAGAAATGATCGGCGTTTATTAGGACAGCTACACGAAACATACAAACACGCTCTGTGACAAAATGCAGGGTTATTAACGTTTAAACCTGCCGGTGCCTATAGTTACCGCTTGGTTTTAAGAGGTTAGAAGTATCGCCGGGCCGGGATACCTCAGTCAGTAGCGCCGCTCGCTACGGGGTGGGCGGTCCAGGGATCCCTGTGAGGGGTAAAATTTTCCGCACACGTTCAGACCAGCCCTGGGGCCCGACAAGCCTCCTGTACTTGAGGTACCGGGTCTCAATCCCGGGGGTAAAGCGGCTAGGGCGGGGTTTTGACCAGCCACGCCATCTAACGGCGAGGTTTACGAAAGAGTAGACTCGAGAATTGCGATCTTCTGGGGTGTTACGCAGCGAGTAGTGGGAATTTCATACCGACGTTTCGGGACCTGTACCGAAACGCGGGCAAGAAATTACCACTACTCGCTGCGTAACAACCCAGAAGAACGCAGTTCTTACTTTCTTCGCGGCGGAAGCCACAAAACTCGCAAAGCATAGACTCATACCTCTACTCCCCCTAGGTGCCTACATGGGGTGTTACAGGTTGAAATATTTTACCTTTTACCGGTAGAAGTATTCACCACTGAACCCAAACGAGAAAAATGAGATTTTGAAGATCACAACGCACAGTTCCTTCGTCCATAGCTATTTTTTACCATATCTTTATTTTTTATTGATTAGCTCTTTGTTCATTTCAGCCCCGCGGGGAAAGAGTCCGGTACTTATTGATTAAGAGGCTGGGCGAGTCTCAAAGTCAGACCTACGTGGAGGAAAGAAATCTCCTGACCCTGCTGGAAGCAAGACTACCACTTCCCAGTTTCCAGCCCAAAAGAATTCTCGTTAAATTCACACGGCTATCCGGGCCCCCTAAACTAATCTGTGTACAGGAACACCGCTTGGTTAATTAATGTTAATTAATTTAATTAACTTCATGCTTTCTTCTGGGTAATTATGAATTTTATATGCCGACGTTTCGGTCGAGCCAAACCTTTTCCCGTATAAATACTCCAAAATTCTCAACCCTACTCATTCCTCATGCCTACCTGCCTATAAAGATGGAACAGACCGAGTGTTCCGAAACGCCGGCATTTAAAATTCAGACGACGGGGAATTACCCAGAAGAAAGCATACAACATTCAGAACATGGCGAAAGTTTGAAATCAAGAGATGTACTTTAGTTGGCACGTTGCAGATATTATAATAACGCGTCTTTAATTTGTTTAAGATTGATAATTATATTACTTAATCCTTCAAGGTCATCAGGTTTTGTGTCTGAAGCATTCTACTTCCACAGCAACACCTTGTATAATACACATCAGCTGTAACGGAATCTCGGTTCCTAAGCCAACAGAATGTTGACAAACAAATCACAGGCGCTATATTTAAAATAATTTTATTTTAAGAACGTGCTAGCAGATTTCTTGCTGTGGAAATGCAGCATTGGCCACGCATTCTTCTTCATGAATTACTTTTAAACGTTTCTTGCTGACGTTTTCGTGACATCTGCTGCTGGCAGATGCAGTTAACCAATAACTGGCAACCGATATCGTTTTACTGTACACGATAAACACTTTTAAAACTCCATCCTGGTTTCTACAGGTTACCATCTTTTTTTTGTTCAGTTTTAAAAAGACATAGTTGCGCGTAGCTGCAGACTTCAAAATAACACGGGCAGTTTCTATACGAAGTAATACACAGTAGGCCTACTACCCTATGGCATCAATTTACAATTTACATAAAATGTGGTAATATTAATGTTCTATTACAACCTATTTTTCTAAATAATTTATTACTAAATACAAATTCTGTGTAAAATAAACCTCTAGAACACACAGGAGAAGTTTCGCATCGCCGCCATGTTTGTCCAGTTTCAACTGTAAACAATATACATATATATAAAACCCTATATGCACGTAATAATTGTAAATGAACAAATATCTTCTATATTTTATAATTTCTAAAAGTTATATATTTTTATATTGCTAAATTTATATTTAACTTTCAGTCCACTATACATTCTACACCGCAGAACGTCCAGCAGCTCTTGTACATACAACAGACCAATATATCAAACAATAGTCATTTTACACAATTCACTGTACTCCCTGACGATGGGCCAGTAAGGTCCGAAATACGTAAAGTTAGCGGCTTTTATAATATTATAGCAAACCTAATACAATTGTGTGCATTTGTTGGCTTAAATTACAGTAACTACATTCTAATGCACGGAATGGAAAATGTGAAATTATTTATTTCCCATTTATTTGGCTCAACAATTTAAAATCTGTTGAGAGCAGAAAATAATTTTTTTTTTTTAAATATTCATTCTGCCGCCTCTCTGACTCCGCCCCCTACTGGCATCCCCCTACCTACGCTCCTCCCTCTCTTTAATCTAGCACTAATGCTCTTTAACGTGTTCTGCGGCTCAATCCTATCAATTGGTAACCGCGTCCAACACACATCGATCAGTTAACTGAACTAAACTCAAGCAGCGAGATTGCCTTCTTGAGGAGCTCATGATAATTCAACTAGTCATGAACTTACTTACCTTTTCTTGAACCTAAAATTCATGGATGTATTCACAACAGTCCGCCATTGGTCGATACCCTGAGAAAAGTCACCCCTAGTCCACATTCTGTCACTGCATTTCTTTGGATGCGTTTTAACCTCGATTGGCCAAACGGGTCGCCCATGTAATGTTAAAAGTAAGAATTTATAGGCGAAAAGGAAAACACTGTCCTAGTCAGGTGCAGCGATGGGCATTTAAAATGAAACTAACTCCGGGTGTCAGGAGAAACAGCGATATTTAAAAGCCGGAAGATAAAGGTTAACATTGTAAAACGACCTGCACATTCGTCTTCAAAGTGGCCTCTTCCATTCAGGTTATCCGGCCAATTTTTTTTAATGTTTACCATCCCGAAGTGTTTAACACGTATATAAATATACAATGGTGTATCAGTCAAAAACAACAAAACTTTATTAAGTTTATTATTGTATTAGGGCAACATGCTTCGATTCTTATAAAATCTTCAGGTCCTTCAAAGATACAGAACCTTACTGTCTTAGAAGGGCCTGAAGGTAATTCTATAAGAATCGAAACACGTTGCCCTAATACAATAATAAACATAATAAAGTTTTGTTGTGTTTGGCTGATACACCATTGTATGTTTATATCCGACCAATGCTGAGTATGGACTGCTGATATTACCATTCGCACTGCATGGAGTAACACAAGCCAACGTGAGGTGACAGTGGAACGCGGCTGACGTGGCAAGTGGCACTCTCTCGTCAAACAAATGGTTGTGCGGTGCAGAACATCTGTAGAGTTAGTACGGTCTGGTTCTGGCGGTGGGCCAGCGCAGCGCAAAACCGACCTGAACCTAATTGGCTACTCGCGAGAAGTTGAACAGAAGGGTCGGGGCAGTTGCTGGCACCGTCTACCGTCAGGGGACTCAGATGCACTTGACACAGGCACTTGGCCCACGCCGCAACATGAAGGCTTCTGTGTCTATCTTCAGCGTGGTCCATAACTTTGACTATCAATAAACACGACGTACGCTCACTAACCCAGAAGACAGCAACACTCCATATTTTATCGTCACGTGGTGCAGTCCACGTCTGGAGTGTGTGCAAATTGACAGTCTTCTGGTCAGAGTCGGAAATCCAAACAATATTCCTCGGTTTCCAGCTCGTAGCCTAGTCACTATACTGACTGAGCTACCGCCACTCGCAATAAATATTTATAATTATAATATGATATTTCAGTAGACTTTTGTTTGCTCAACCTTAGCGTCACCATGACTTAAATTAATTGAATTAGTAATAATTTGTAAAAATACGAGAGATACAGTTAGAAGTACAGGTGGCGCGATAGTGCCGAAACATGCCTCAGAAACGAAACGAATCAAGCAATGTACGTATAACGTAATATTGGGGCGCGTTCTTGCAACCAATGTTGAAGTGGAAAAGCAATAAGTATTACATATTCTGAATGTGTGTTAGTAGCCTCAGGTATCCAGCATTCAAAGCGCATGCGCAATATTGTCGTCTGTGGTCTCACCGCCCCTAAACATTTTTCCACGTTATCTGATAAACGGAACGATTTTGGAAAAAAAAAAAATTGTATATTGACTTTCTATACAGTTTCTGTCTGAAACATTTCTCATTCTAAGAAGAAATGAGCTAGATATTATTAAAAAAGTACATAGGACTTCATGTAAAGTACCGTTATTTTTGTCAGATTTTAATTAAACTTGAATTTTCCAAATAGTTCTTCGAAAAAAAATATTCAAATACCAAATTTCATGAAAATCCGTCCAGTGGGAGCGGAGTTGTTCCATGTGGACAGACGGAAGGACGGGCGGACAGACACGATGAAGCTAATAGTCGCTGTTCGCAATTTTGCGGACGCGCCTAAAATGATGATTTGTGTATTAAGTATCGCTGTGTACGGCTGAAACAGCTCAGTACTCTTGAAAACCCGTAATGATGCGTTTATTTATGGTTTCTTGAGAGACGCTAACACAATATAACATGCAACATATTTACCCCAACAAAGTCTGAAGGGAATTTCGATGTTGCAAGCATAGATCCTACTTGCTGTTACAGTAAAAATCTCTCAAAATTCAGACGCAGGGCAAAAACATGAAGAGAATTAGTGCTTAAGAGCCACAGTGGATATTCTCGTTCCACATAAAGGTAGAAGTAAAGGTACAGTTAACCCTAGAACAGGCCACGAAGACCCAGAGAGAGGGGTAGAGGTATAGCTATTCTCTTTCTTTAACCTGGGTGCTAGATGGGGTTGGGTGGTCAATGCCACGTCCCGGCCGCTTTACCCCCGGGAAAGACTCAGCACCCACTGTATAGGAGGCTGGGCGGGCCCCAGGGCCGGTATGGACGGATGCGGAAAATCTCGTTCCCCACCGGGATTCGATTCCCGGATCGTCAAGCCTGTAGCGAGTCGCTAAACCGACTGAGCTATCCCGGCCCACTCTGTTCCACACATTCTGATAACAAATAACCCTTTCCCCCAAAAAGTTCACTTATGTGTTAATTTTTGTTCTCACGGTAAACAGCGACTGTTTAAAACCTCAACACTGACCAACGAGTCCACATATTTAGTAAAGAAGCATCGCGTTTTCTGCGAGGTACAGACTGAATCTCAGTTGTCAAAGATTTTAGGTACATCACAACAGAACTTTGGGGTCATAACAGACAGCTATACACAAAAACCTCGGAATTACGAAATGTCTGTAGTCAAAACCTTCCCAAAAATTTTGCATACAAAAACGATTCGAGACCCACAGTTCGGTAACCTCTGCTCTAAACGCCCTGCCGCTGAACTGAGGGTGTCAAAAGGGATGTTAATTGAAGAGACGCTTTCAAGCGGAAGGGCGGGAAGTAGCTGCCATCTGCTGCCTTGAACGAGTTTTGCAAGGCGCTAAAAGAATGCCTCAGACGAACTGTCCTCAGTTCCACGAGTGTATTCCGCATTAGGTGTTAGCTCCAGCTTTCCAGTACGGATTATAAGAGTCAGTAGTCCATGCGCTAATCTTTAAGTGCTCTCTCCAACAAGCCAGTGACGGGGCTCAGAAATAACGTCCATTTTTGCATATACCTCTTGCAAGGAATTCCACTGTATATCAGTAAGATTTATTGCGTCAGAAATCTGACCTGCAGAAGTAAAGGTAAAGAGTTCACCCTAACACAGGCCATGAAGATCCAGTGGGGAAGTAAGGTACAGCGCTACTCTTTCCATAACCTCGGCGCTAGATAGGGGTGGGTGGTCAACGTCACGCCCCGGCCGCTTTGCCACCGAGAAAGACCTGGTATCCTTTGTATAGGAGGCTGGGCGGGCCCCAGGGCCGGTCTGGACCGGTATGGAAAACCTCGCTCCCATCGGGGGGCGTTTACCGGACCGTCCAGCCCGCGAGTCGCTATACTGACTGAACTAGCCCAGCACACAAAACCTGGCCTGTTCAAAATCAAAGGCTGCAGAATGGCCTGCAAAGAATGAAGAATAAATTATATACAGCTATAATCTATTGGTTTGTGTCTAACTAGAGGGCACTGGTTGTTAGCGTGCCTGCAAGTGCTGCATCACCATTTCTTATGATATCTCGAGGAATTTTTAGAGTACAATAAAAATTGCTTCAATTCGACCCGTCCGTTGTACAACGGACGAACTGAGCAAGTTTGTGTGCTTGGTGCAACATTACAAGGACGGATACAAGCACGCAACAAGCATTCTTTGTTTGAGGGAAATCGTGCGTAAGAAGTAGGAAGTTGCTGCCAGACCGTATTAGAGCCAATTTGGGGCTCTCAGAGCCAGCTGACTGCTTACGGCAAACATTCAAAACGAAATGCCTGGCGTTCCACGAGGATACAAGACAAAAAGAGTTGGCTCCAAAAGCAGTGTCAGAGTTCAGGCTGTTTGTCGCCGGCTTTCCTACAGCGAATATCAGAGAAGGTCCGTGTGGAATGTGGGCCGGGTAGCGTAGTCGGTATAGCGACTGGCTACGGGCTGGACGGTCCGGGGATCGAATCTCGGTAGGAGGGAGAAATTTTCCGCACCTGTCCAGACCGGCCCTGGTGCCCACCCAGATTCCTGTACAATGGGTACCGCGTCTTTCCCGGGTATAAAGAGAGGCCGGGGAGTGACGTTGACCACTCACCCCCTTCTAGTGCCGTGGTCAAGAAAGAACAGAGCTATACCTCTACTCCCCCTACGGGCCGTACGGCCTGTACAGAGCCTCAGTGCCTGAACAAGGGTGCATTTTACCTTTTACCTTTTCCATGTGGAATATGTGACGGACAGTGACACTGGGCTTTCTTGCTGTCCAGTCGGTTTTTCAATCCATATTCCCACACATGCAGTGCCCCTAACGTTGGGCGCACTGTAGATCGTGATTACATGCAAACATAAATTCAGCCAATCGCAATACAATAAAAGGCATACTTCAACCATGAGTCAAACAAGTGGCACTGTACAGCGACCTCAGGTAACAATAACACATATGAGTAACGTGACCGACAGCCGAAAAGTGTCAGTCCTTCATACTGGAAATTAGTCGGGGAAGCAAAATAATCTTAAAAATAAACACGAGCATCTTATGGATGGCTTCTTTGCAATATGAACGCAAGAAATCACAGTAAATTGGGAATAATATTAAAATATTTCTAATATAACTTGAATGGAAAATTGCGAAATTGATTAATGTCGATCAGAATTGGGTCCAGAGGCGGGATATTGTGAACATGGTGATGACACACCCGGTTACATAAAAGTCTGGGAGTTTATTGACCAGTTTAGCAATTATCAGCCGCTTCAAAACAACCTTAACGACTCTCGAGCTATTTTAGTGCAATATCGATTCGCCAAACTCGAGAAATTAACAAACAACCTGTTACAAAATAAAAGACTCATTGTGAATGGCAAACTAGAAAGTAAACGCAACTAGGCACGGCGTAATGTAAAGTTCGATATAAGAACTTCTCTGAAGGAAACAAATCTAGTACAACCCTCCATCTAGATGGGTAGGATACAATCCCATAACCTTATAAACTCTCGGAAACCTCAAACTCATCTACTCTATACATAAAAATTACATTCACACATCAAGAAAACACCCCAAACTCAATTACAAACACAAGTAGAATAATGTTTTTAAGGTACATAGGTAAACGCATTAGCGGGTCCGGTAGCTCAGTCGGTATAGCGACTGAGCTACGGGCTGTACGGTTCGGGATCGAATCCCGGTGGGAACGAGATTTTCCGCCCGTCTAGACTGGCCCTGGGGCCCACCCAGCCTCCTGTAAAATGCGTACCGGGTCTTCCCCGGGGGTAAAGTGCGGCCGGGACGTACTGCTGACCACTCACCCCCTTCTAGTGCCGCGGTCATGGAAGAGTAGAGCTATACCTCTACCCACCCTCTGGGCAACACCAAGCCTGTAAAGGAATCACTTTACCTTTATTTAGGTAAATGTATTAGCTACCCAATCTAGCGAGGATAAGAACTAGCCTTCCCATGCGCGTATTTACGTGTACATGGTTCTCCCTGCTGATGGATCAGATGAGTCGGAACGTGTAGCAAAAAATGCTACGTAATTATACGGTACGCAGACTTCGTTTCAGAGTGCATTTCTCTGGACTTATATATGTAATTGTGTATTGCATGGAAAATGTTAAGAAAATATTAAATAAATGGTAGTAATTTATTGTGACACAAGGAGCGCTGACAGCGTGTGGCTTAAGTGCAGGTCTGTGACGTAAAAATGTATACATTCAGGCGTCATTGTCTTTTAGCGGGTCAATTAGAAGCAGGAATATGGCGTTTGGCCCAGACGTGGTAAAGGCCACAGAAACTTGAGTGTACATCAAAAATTTAAAAAAATGAAAATTAAATGTGGATATGGCGACGATGGCCAGTAACAGACATCTCCATCATAGGTTCAATTTAAAACGATGTCTGCACCGGGAACAACACCGCGGCTGTCGCTGGTGAACATAGGCCATCGACGGGGGGATTAACGAACCTAATTTTACGATGGTACTCACGCGTCTTACAATCAATATAGAGCGCAGCTCTGGCCCAAAGACCCAACAGCCTATCCACCATTAGCGTTCATTACTTTAATTGCAGCTACGTTTCAAGTTCTGTAACAATTCATAATAAACAGAACTGTTAAAGCCTGAAATTATACGGCAAACATTTCTAATTCCGCAGGCCAATTGCCATTATTACTGGCATCGTATTTAATTGTAGAAAGAATTCCATAATTACCACAAATTAACTATAAAGGCGAGAATTTATATATAAAGATCCAGTCCGTACCGCGCAGTAAACACACCCCGTCTCGGTTATAAAAACCAGTCAGTTAATGCTGTATAGGGAAATAATCGCTGTTTGTTCTCAGATCCACACAAAACTCATAAATACACTGTGTGGGCAGAACGTAGAATTGCTGAATGTTAAACTGGCGGTATATAAAGATCCAGTCCGTACCGCGCAGTAAACACACTCTCTCTCAGTTATAAAAACCAGTCAGTTAATGCTGTATAGGGAAATGATCGCTGTTTGTTCACAGATCCACACAAAACACATAAACACACTGTGTGGGCAGAACGTGGAATTTGTCACTGTTCAGCCTGGCGGTATATAAAGTAACAGCACAGTAACGCTGCTGTGTAAGTAATGTCTGTACGCAACATCATACAGCAAACGTTCTCCCAAACCTTCTTCATAAGCGTCACTCCGAGCTGGTGAGAGTTGTACCACTTTGGCACTGTGCTCTCTATCGCCAATAGCTAAATGCATTACTGTCTGTGCTCTCACTGATAATACACACTGCTGGTTGAAATGTTACAGCCATTTTGCCTGTGGCGCCCCGATTCTGCTGTCTTGCTTTATATCAGTAGATTGAATGATATTTTTTATTCAGTTATGATTAGCAATATGGGGCCCGCGAGTACTACAGTGCTTGAAATAAGTGTTTAGGAAAAGCTCTTCTTAGTTCTTCTTTTGGCCGTCTTCTTTCTTTTAATTTATTACTACAATCATTTTTTCATTTACAATTAAATTTCAGCGGTAATTAAAGGTAACACCTGCCACAACATTCTTCAATTCTACATCTTGCTCCCACAGTATATTTAAGCCTTCCGTACGATTTTCGCAACAAACACCAATTTTAATATTATACTGTATTAACAAACTCTTCTTTGTACTAGAAACGGAGCATCTTACATGTGAAGTAGCAATGAATTTTTGAATATTCTTAAACTAATTTCACAACTGAGTTTAATGTGGTTTTCCTCAGTTCTTAGCCGTACATGCCGGATTAGAATCTCATGTTAGACCTCGATCAATTACCTGTAAGCCTGACCGTTTCTTAACTAGCCTACCGTCCGTCTGAGGTGACAGTCTTTAAAATAAACCTGAAATGAATCAATTAATTAAATAATTAAACAATAAATTCTACACTCGTTGATGTTTCTCCAATTACTTCTGTTTTAAAAAATATCTTAATTATGTTTTTACGACAGTTGGTAGCCCTTCCATTTGTTGGGGATGGGTCGATGCAAATGTATTTGTCACAAATAGCCACTATGTTTGTGTGGGAGTGCCTTTAACATTTTAACTGTCTAATGACAGAAATTCTTATAACGGTTATTATTTAAAGACTTCATACCTCAATGTAACACACTGCATTTCTATTACAAATATCAGCCGGTTAAAGTTGTTTACAAAAACAATACCTGTTTATCATAAGTTTTAAAGGGAGCATAAACTGTGCGTTAGATGTGGAGTCCTTACACTTCAAAATTTCAAATTCACGGTGGCCCAAAAGCAACCACCGTGCTGTAAGGGTTTAAGCAGCCTCTAACTCTAGTTAACCAGCTAGTCTCCACACTCCGTCATCAGCGCCCCCGCTGTGCCGTGGGCCGCATCTGGACGGCAGAACGTTAATTAAAGATATTTGGAAGCAACGCGCTAAGGAAAGTATCTGGGCGTCAAAAACGTGCAGTACGCGTGGAATGGCAAGAAGTTACATAACAGCGTGTTCTTCAGGGTTGTGACGCAGCAATATTTGATACATACGAGGGAGAGTTAAATGAAAACCTTAAAAGTGCGATAAAAATTCGAAACACAGCTCGATTGTCTTGTAAGTTTCAACAATGATACTCATGGTTTGAAGAGTGGCCGGCAGGTGGCAGTACGATACTACATAGAAAAATGAAGTAATTGGGTACCTTTTGTGTTCAGTAAATTACGAGATAAAACATGTTTAATGTTTTCACTAGACTCACTCTCGTATGTGCGTATGTTGCGGAGGACAGCAATATTACAATGTTCAGGGTGGAAGGGACTAGCCGATGAAGCGAGTCTCTGTACGGTGGGCACCAACTGCAAGGCGCCATAAAAAAAATGATCCTGTAAGTCTTCGCTGCTGCGGAAACCGGGTGTCGCATAAAAAGTGCTATAAAATAATCTTGTGATATGATATATTTGTTAACTGCAATTGGGTAGCCACCCAGTGGCAGTAGTGCAGTACACATTTACACAAAAACAATATACAGAACGACACAAAAATTTGGGAAGAGTGCGGGCGGTGCCCCATCTTTGCGGGTTTTACCCTGGCATTTGTTTCACAACTGAGGAAAAAGCACGGAAAAACCTCAGGCAGGGTAGCCGAGGAGTGCCAGCTGGCACGATGAAGCTACACAAACATACAATAAGAATACACAGACATAACAATAAAAATGAATAAATTACAGTATTAAACAGGAATAAAACCACGCAACGAATTCAGAATTTCAACACATGCCATTAGCCGATATTTCGAAATAAAATGTTTCACTCACATACAGTACATACTTGAAAAGGAAAAGATGTCTGTGTTCACGCCAGCAAGGCATATGGGGAAGTGGCGGTATAGCTCCACGTCTTCTTAGCTTCAGCAACAGATGAAGTGAAAGATCACCTGCAGGTTCAGGCCGTTGTACTCCCAGGGATAAAGTATACGCTGTCCATTGGACAGCCCCAGAGTCGGTCCAGACGTTTCGGGGAAGACACCTCTTGCTTTTTACCGCATTCGAACCCCGATTCCACGGTTGTCAAGCCCGTAACCTAACAACTATACCGACTACCCTAATTTGGCTCTAACTTTAATAGATAAAGGTAAAGGTAAATTTTATCCTATAACAGGCCAAGAAGGCCCAGATGTGGAGTAGAGGCATAGCTCTACTCTTTCTTTAACCTCGGCACTATATGAGGTGGCTGGGCAACACCACGACCCGGCCACTTTACCCCCAGGAAAGGGACCCCGTACCCGTTGTATAGGAGGTTGGGTGGGCCCCAGGACCGGTATGGATGGGTGATGAAAATCTCTCCCCCCACCGGGATTCGATCCCCGGACCGTCCAGCCCGTAGCGAGTCGCTATACCGACTGAGGTATCCCGGCCCACGATAAATATATATTTGGCAATAAAATATGGTACTGCGTATTGATCATTTACTGAAGAGGTACTTCTGGGACACACGGTATTCACTGCCTCTCTTTGTGTGTGTGTCTTTCATTTTCCTGCTCTTCCTAATCCAAACGCACAACGAACAAGCCCTCTGTGCTACGTACGTACAAAGAGTGAGAGATTTGTGACACCACATTTGTTACGGCCCGACTGAGGACTCGAGATTCCATTTGTGCAGTCCACTTCCAAGTGGCTTCCGTCTGGTTCCTCGCTGCAAGCTTATCCGCTTAACCCAGTTCTAAGCGGCCAGCAGGCGCTCACCACGGCACGGCGTACGTTCAACCACTCGCGACGTTCGGCGATGTTTAGTTCACGTCTCTCTTACGGATGATCCAGAAACGGTAAACAGTTGTTCGATCCCATGACAATCCGTGTAGGATTTGTGGCGGACAAAGTGGCACTGGGACGCGTTTTTCTCATACTACTTTCGTCTTCCACTGTCAGTATCATTCCACCAAAATTCCATACACATTCGGCTGTCTGTCACCAACACAGTCATTGATAAGGAACATTAAAAAATTCATTGTTCGCCCTAAAAAGGCCACGAAGGCCCGGAGGTGGATTAGAAGTATAGCCCTATTCTTTCTTTAACCACGGCGCTAGATGGAAGTGGGTGGTCAACGCCACACCCCGACCGCTTTAACCCCGGGAATGACCCGGTTACCATTGTATAGGAGGCTGGGCGGGCCCCAGGGCCGGCGTGCCGGCATTTGCCGAGACACTCGGCAAATGCCGGCACGCCGTTGCTGCCAGGCGAGTTGTTGTGTGTGATGATACCAGACGCCGTATAACACAATTTTGACCTCCTGATGATGAGCACATAGTGCTCGAAACATATAAAGGCATATAATAAACTTATTATAAAACAAGATTTTGTGCATTAAGTTGGTTAATTCCTAAGTTTATACTGAGATGCACGGTCAGCAAAACGCCAAAAAATACATTGAAAAGAGTCGTTTACTGTGGCATTCTTTCAGGTAATCAAAGCACTGCTTCCATTCTTTTACCTTGATAAACACCACAGTATGTTTCTCCCAAACCTGTTTTTACTTGCCAAACTACACGGGGCCACATACCAGAAAAATCATTATTTATAGTTACTGCCATGATAACCTCAACTTAGCCACCCAGTAGTTTTGGACAACTAACACAATCTGCGAATCTTGTCGATCTAAAAATGCTCTTGACAATTACAGCGGCGGATATTGGCAAACACTTCAGGAAGGCTGCAGGCCGAGGCGGTCATGTAGACTCAGCAAAGGCTGGCAATCGATGTGGAAGTATGCTTAAGTCGGTGTATTGGTCGTAAAACAGGTATTTGGCTTTATTTTTGGCATCGTAATGGCCAGAGGCAAATCAGAAACCTGTGCAGAGAATTTCAGGTTTATGGGGCTTTGAAAGTTTAGAGCTGCGGCTTCAGGAAAGGAGCCACGATGTGAATAGATGGGGCTGCTGGTTTTACTGGCGAATTGCTGTTTGTTGCATGATGAGTGCTGTCAGATATGAGGTCATAACGACGGATGGTGACGCCGTGTAGTCTGGTCAGAAACGTCGGTACATTTCTACCAGATCTCACGGAGTCACATACCAGATGACGGTAACAGCAGTGATCCAATCAAAGGCAATAAGAAGGACAGAGAATGTAGCACGTATTGGGGAAGAGAAATGCATGCAAGGCTTTGGTGCGGGAAACCTTGGTGAAAGAGACCACTTGGAAGACATAGTTTTAGATGGTAGGATAATATTAAAGTGGAATTTAAGTAAATAGGATGGGAGGGAGTGGATTGGACTCATCTGGCTAAGGATAGGTACATCCGGCGAGTTCTTGTGAACACCGTAATGAACCTTCGGGTTTCATTAAAAGTGGGGAATTGCTTGGCTAGCTGAAGAACTGCTGGGCTTGAAGGAGGGACTCTGCTCCAGGGAATTGATTTGTTTGTTTGTTTGTTTGTTAGTAAGGGTTGCAGACTGTATAGTGCTTGTAGCACAGTGATGAAATGGAGATTGTCTGTAAGGAAGTGACAACTGCATGGAGCGACTGAGGAAGACCACGATAAACGTCACTCATGATGGACAGTGCCCCGGCTGGGACTGGAACCAGATACCTGCAGAACACCGCTACACCAAAATGCTCAGTTTCATTTCGTAACACAGAATAATGACAATGTTCTTAGCCGCATGACTCTCCGCTCCCTCCCCCCCCCACCCACAAGATTCTTTTGAACAAAGTTTATAGTCTTTAGGGACTCTACGATATACCGCTGTACAGTCCGGTACACACATACCGAAGTTTTACAGTAATAAATGTTTATTGTTACACCAACATACGCACAGATAAATACTGTAAGTTTATACTGAATTACTGCGACATGTTTCTGTTTTAATACACCGTCTTCAGAGAGTTTACAGTTGTGTTAGTCAAATTTACGAATTATTTGTTTGTTTGTTTTGGCGCAACAGCCCACCTACCCGCTAATGGGCCAGGGCCTCCTCATTCACGAGGTTTTTAGATCACACACAACGACGCACCACAGT
>Ga0123352_10006178_pt1 | contig 18285 bp, 15 predicted proteins | sample TergutLab28metaG_FD_89700 | JGI IMG/M metagenome (GOLD analysis project Ga0123352, IMG submission 89700) | Labiotermes labralis P1 segment gut microbial communities from Petit-Saut dam, French Guiana - Lab288 P1 | ecosystem: Host-associated > Arthropoda: Insects > Digestive system > Gut ... | reverse complement strand
CCCCCCCCCCCCAGTGGGTCATGGCCTCCTCATTCACGAGGTTTCTAGATCACACATAATGACACACTACAGTCGGTAGGACTCCTCTGGATGAGTGATCAGCTCGTCACAGAGACTTCTACCTGACATCACACAACAAGCACAACAGACAAACATCCATGCCCCCGGTGGGTTTCGAACCTACAATTTCAGCAGGGGAGCGGCCGCAGACCTACGCCTTAGACCGCACGGCCACTGGGGCCGGCTAGTCGACTGAAGTACGTAGCTTTAATTGCCAATGGGATTCAAACTTTTTTTTACAAACATAAAAACCTTTGTAGGTGGCGACCATTGTTTCGAAATGAAATGACATTCTTCGTAGTGAGGCAAGGATTGCTGCTGCCTGCGAAAATAACGCAAATATATAAGCCGAATACAGAAATTTAATTTAGGACGTAAATAAAATTGCCATTGATATTATTTTAAGTATGCGATTTGGCACACTGATTGGTACGTATATAACTCAAGTGTTTATGTGCCAAAATTCATGAGATCTGTCGAAGGATGCAAAAATATTCAACTACTTATTAATTACATTCTAGGTAATGTGGAATTTCTAATGGATTGAACAATTTGATGTGGTCCTGAGAGGCGGTCTGAATGTTCTGAAGAGGAGAAATCCACCCCCCCCCCTTCCCCAGCCAGGAATCTCACCACGATTCTCCTTATTTTTCCATCTCTAGCCAAATTTCCTTTTTACATCTCAGCAGATAGAAATGCACTCCATATTAAGTTGGTGTGTGGCCAGGTATCACATTATGTTGATATATGTAAAAGCAAAGACGAAGAAGAGAACTGAATAATGGTTATATATAAATGGGGAGAAAGCTATTGAGAAAGCAATTAGTTGCACCAAGACCACAGAACTGATACATCTAGAGAAACTATTTAATAAGGGACACTGTGACAGAGGAAAGTGAAATGGAGAGAACGGCACACAAAGTTCAGGAAGAGAATGGAGAAGTATTTTGCATTGAATTTTACTGTGAGGGATGTGTACTGTAGAGAATCTGGCGATAAATGTAGTGGCCCTTGTCTGTCCGTATGTAGACTTGCGACTCAACAAATAGATACTTTTATTCGTATTCAGCAAAGCAAGCAACAAGACGTCAGGACATTTACTCCCTTACGATATGCGCCGCGCTATGGAAGCACAGTGTATTCATTGTTTGCAGTTGTACGTAGCCATAGGGCCATTTTCGTATATTCAAACTCTGCGAGCTCTCTGTGACACGTATATGGGGAAGGCAATAAAGTAACGCCTTTCTTAGAAATGGAAAATATGTATCATCACGCTGTGAAGGATTTCAAGTACACGAAGTCTATATTCCTTGCGTTTTCGCTTCCAAAACCAAAGAAAGATTTTCTCTATATGGCGAAATTTATATTCGTACCATAGAAAATTGAGACCTCCTGAGTGAGTAGAAGAACTGTTGTGAGCATGGGTACGAGAAATTCCAGAATCATACTAAAATATAATACAAATATATAATATAATACAGTCATACACTTCACATTTTATTAGATTATATTATGTTATAAATTCAGTTACATGTTTCGGCCGAAATGTAGGGCCAACGGCAGTTGAGCCGAAACATGTAGCTGGATTTATAGCCTAATATAATCTAATAAAATGTAAAGTTGTGTATGACTGCATTATATTATATATATTTATAATTTATTTTAGCATTTTCAACACAACGGGGATATCTCACTTGAAAATTCGAGAATCATAAGTCGACAGACCTGTATGTTCTGCCAACGTGGACCTGTACTTATGAAGGCAATACCTTCCGTCGAAATGCCAGTAAACATTAACCGAGCGACAGAGTGTCGCATCCTAGAAGACCTGAGTTATCAATAAAACTGCTGTACAATCCTCGTATCTCACATCCTCGTGCTTGTTCATTTATCGATGATGTCATCACGATTGTGTCTGGCAATGCCGTCGTAATCCCACAACGTGCATCACAATCAGGTACTTCATGTATTGTATAGTCACACAGTTTCGTTGGATAAGTACCGTATGGTGTGGGGCGACGCTAAGTTTGTCATGATTCACACAGCTCTACGTTGAGGGTTTCATAATGCGCCTGTGGAGATATTTAAGTTGCGATACATAGACCAACCTGATTTATCGACGAATTCTAAACTGAAATTCGTCACCACACTGCATTTGTACACCATAGCCAGATATATCACTTCTTTTTTTTAATGATTTTTAAATTACAATAATTGAATTGGCCGTGCCTGTGCTGGGGAATTTTGACATTTGTAAAGTTACTAAAGAGTTTCTTACTGGGTCGCTTCGAAGTACGCTTGGTTGTAAATATTTCCAAGACACCTGAATCCTCTCTACTATGTCCGGGTACATGGACCAACTTATCGGGGAGCCAACTTAGTTGGAACACCGCCCAGAGATTATGAACAGGGAGGATGGGCTGAATTTAAGCAGGTTGTAGAAACCTCTCATTCGCCTCCTTAGAGAAAGTAGATCCCCCCCCCCCCTGTAGTGGTGACTAGCTCACGCTCCTTACTCTCCTTCCTCCTCATGACGCTGTACAGACGTTCCATGTCCCAACACCGAATTTAATCGGAGCCCTTGTTGGATCTGCTTACTCTCCTCTTCCTCCTGGGCTCGGGCGTCTCTCCTCTCTCCTCTTCTTATCGTCTGTCCTCCTTTTCCTTTCTATTCCTGTTTTTTGTGTTGTCTGTTGCTCCTATTTATTTATTTATCAAAATTTCTTACCTTTTCTTATTTTCATAAATATGTTTTTCCCTTGTCTCCGCGTCTTGCACTTGGTAGTGGCTTCACTTGCTCTGGTCGTTTCACCTCACATTTGCACGTCCACAACACTTAGCCCCTCTTCTCGCCACCCTCACACTGCATCAACCCTATTGGCTGGTATTTGCCGTTACTGAAGACAAATTACCGCCCACACATTTCTCTATATAAACCGCTTGCCAAAGTTATCGGCTTTCTTCTTGGATTTCTTGACCCTTCAAAATGGGACCTATAGATTGTTCCGAAACGTCGGTAATGAATTTCCACTATACACTGGGTAGTACCCCAGAAGAGCGCAGCTCTCAGGTCTTACTGCTTTGTGCTGATGCTTCACCTCGGACCAATCACTTTTAGCATTTAGGTTCGTGGTGTAACAGAAGGCTTGTGTATTTACACAGTGTGAATTTTCATCCTTTACATAGAGTGCTGTGGCTGATACTGGGATGCAACGCTGGTAGGGCTCCCAGAGACACAGTGGGGTTCGTGTGGCAGAGTAGGTAATGAGTTTAGTCACCGTGGTCACAGGGAGGTGCCGGCAGAGCAGGTAATGAGTTTAGTCACCGTGGTCACAGGGAGGTGTCGGCCTGAACAAACTCCAGCAGCAGATCAATGCGTGCGACAGTTCTTGCCACACCAGGTGCATATAGAGAGCGCGAAACGTCGTGTATTTTTCCACTAGCAAGCGCCGTTCTGGGTCATATTGGAAGGAAAATTTTCTTTATCTTATTTTGCTAACAAATTGAATAAATGGAAAAGATTTAGGCAGTCTTGTGCAAAATAATGTGTGTGTGTGTGTGTGCGTGCGTATTTGTGTCTATGTATGTATATAGGTATGTATTTTTGTGTATGTGTGGATGTATGTAAGTACGTATAAATGTGTGTATGTATGTATGTATTTGTATGTTTATGTATGTACGTATGTGTGTATTTGTGTGTAGGTGTATGTTAGTGTGTTTGTATACATATATATATATATATATATATATTTTTGTATGTATGTGTGTGTGTGTGTGCGGGCGCGCGCTCGCGTATGTGTGTCTGTATGTATTTTTGTGTATGTATGTATGCATATATATGTATGGATGTATGTGTGTATGTGTGTGTGTATGGATGTATGTACGTACGTATATATGTATGTATGTATGTATTTATATCTTTATGTATGTATGTACGTATGTGTGTATTTGTGTGTAGGTGTATGTATGTGTATGTATGTATATATATATATATATGTATTAATGTATATGTGTGTGTGTGTGTGTGTGCGCGCGCGCGCGTATGTTTATCTGTATGTATGTAAAGAGGTATGCATTTTTGTGTATATGTATGTATATATACATATATATATTAGTGTGTGTGTGCGCGTATGTGTGTCTATGTATATAGGTATGTATTTTTGTGTATGTATCAACGTATGTATATATATGTACTCGTATATTTATGTATGTACGTATATGTGTATTTGTATGTAGGTGTGTGTATGTGTATGTATGTATATATATGTATTAATGTATTGTGTGTATGTATACGTGTAGCGTATATTTACTTATTTATTTATATATGGGTTGTGTTTACGTATGAATATATGTATGTGGGTGTGTACGTTTTTACCTTTGTAAGTACATATGTCTGTATGTATGTGTATATTGGTGTGTGTACGTATGATGTCACTGGGATTGTCCGATCCCCAACATTCTACCAATTCCCTGCCTTCCCAGTGCAGCTGACAAACCATCCATCCCAATACTTGGCGAGAGATGTCCATCGTAGCACTGGTGTGGACTGTTGCTGTCTGCTGTGTGGGGACGTCACTATCGTAGCACGTTGCTTATTTTCATTTCGTGTCAGGCGGTGTTTGTAACCCTATTTTCTCTAATTGTGAGATAAGTCTTATTTACATGGGAATACGAAAGCGCTTCTAAAGGCATATCCTAGCGGCACACTTCAAAAATTTCATTTCCTCTGTCCCAGTTCTTCTTTCAAGATGTTTTAATGAAGTTCTATTGTCACTACCGTGTAGCACGGTTGCTGCCGCCATTGTAGTATGCAATATCGATAATGTTTTCTTATTAATTTTTTTTGTAGGTGAGTGGAATTATTCACCATGTTTACTGGATGCTGTGTCTCTTATTGCGACATACGACTCAACACCAATTACGAAGCCATTTTCAGGGTAGTGAGAACAAGAATACTAACATAATTAGAATGTCTAAATCGCTACACACTTTAATAAAAAAATCGTATAGTTTTTGGTTAAATTTCACTGTTGAATAATTAATTAAAAAACAAGGAGTATAAAATATCGGGATTTAAATACTTTTGCTTGGAATATATACAGTGATGTGCATCGAAGCTGCTTGTGGTGAGTTATCCATATTGGTGAGCGGTGATTTAGTTTACACACTGAGCAGCTAGCTGACGGACTACCAGCTGAGACATCTGCTGTAAAGAAACAAGTCTCTGGTATTTCTGGACAGCGATGGTGATGCAGTTCAGTTCTGTGACGTGTGCATTGGTCTTTGATGCAAGGGTGCACGTGTATGTCTCCATTCAGAATAACAGACCAGATAAGCGTCTAAAAGCTCGTACTGGATTTCTTATGCTTGTTTAACTTTAATGTGGTTGACAGGCAAATGCTGTTATATCACTGTCCCTTTTCGTGTGCTTGTTTGTTTTGTGTGTCCTAATGAACCTTCGGGTTCCATCAAATGCGGGGTTGTTTTTACTATTTGGGGAACATTTGGCTGTAGAAGGAGGACTTTTCTTCATGGCGTTTGTTAGTTAGCCAATTGTTTTGTTAATAATTGAACCAACGTTGCAGACTGGGGACCGCGGTAGCACAGTGGTTAAGGCGCTGTGCTACAAATCGGAAGGTCGCTGGTTCGATTCCAGATTGTGTCATTGGAATTTTTCTTTGACACAATCCTTCCGATCGCATTATGGCCCTGGGGTCGATTAAACCTTTAATAGAAATGAGTACCAGGAGCATTTCCTAGGGGTAAAAAGCGGCCGGTGCTTAAGACTAACAACCTTACCACCATCCTGAGCCATTGTCACTCATTCTGGGAACGTTAACGTCCTGGAACCCTGTGGGCATCTCGGGCCTGTAATGGGACTGATTTACCATTTTAACGTTTCGGGCTATTGTTTATTGTATTGTGTAGTCTTCCTTTTGGCTTTAGACGAAACATATTTATGCCTTGAATCGTTTCGTACGTAGTCGTTAGCATAGCTGCATTAATGAACCCCTCTCAGAGCATATTCCGAAGCAAAATTAAGAAAGGGTGGGGTTAAATCATCCAGTTATTTTGGTCAATTATGAACTAGAATTACATCAGATGTCTGCCTGTACCAGCTATGCCTCATATATATTTCAATTAACCGGTCAATTTCCTTGGATATTCCGAATTCAATAGAATTCTATACTGGGCTTCCCTCATAAGTGAATTCTACAAAATTCCGGTGTACTGAGTCACTATATTCCAGTTTCGTCTCATATTTATCGAACGTAAAGGATCTGATAAAATTGACTCCCAGTGATGGAATTCACATTAAATTTCACCAGTAATTCCATTCATACTGTTGGTAGTAGTGAAATATGTTGATAATATTTTGAGAGCAGATTGCGACCTACAGACTGCTCAGAAATTACTGCGTCTAGCTTTGTCGTCTGCATTATGAATAAGTTAATTAATTTTATATATTATCCTGTTAATTCACGTAGCAATTCTTTCTTATTGGGACATAATTAATGTTTATCGGCAAGGAACCGGAGCATTGTTCCACTTAAATTGCTAAGAAAACGCCATGTAAGTGATGGGGGCTTGTCATTTTGGAAATATATTGCCACATGTCAGGTTACCCTATGTTCCGTTTTTCTCAATCATGACCCAGTTTTGAGACTTCACTCTACGTCCGGGGGGGGGGGGGATTTCAAGGTCTAAATTGACAGAGTTTTTATGCATCGATCTTGTCGTGATGATGATGATGATGATGATATAGATCTGTCAAGTTTGTTTACTTGCTTATCCAACAACCTAAGGGCCAACTACAGAAACAGCACAAAGTATGTGCGATATAAGTAAGTAAAACGTATATAGGTCACGCTAAAAGCATTTGAGGATGCAGATATAAATAATGGCACATAATGGGGAAAATGGCAAAATTAAGTGTTAAATGGATATTACAAAATATACAAAGGAAGATACAATACAAATAAAAAATGAGGGTAATACTTGTAAGTCATTAAAGAACAGAAGCAATTAATAAACCAAGAGAACAGACAGTGATTAATGGTATGTTTCATAGGATACGAAAATATCTTAAGCGAAACGTCATAGAGACTGAAGATATCAAGATGTTAATTATCCCGCAGACAGCATTAGCCGTTGGCACGCGTCTGGTTGAAGAACTGGCCTTAGCACAGTGCAGAGCTTCATATATCGAGTGGCCGACCTGTGTTCATTTTTGTCGGTTCACCTACTTTGACGGGACTGAGATTGGAGGAACAACTGATTTTGTTGTTGAAGACGCTGTTAAGAAACGGGGCATCGAGGTACCGCCGCCTGTACTGGAGCATTGATAAATTCAACGTAGCCAAAATATCACGGTATTCGTTAGAGTGCGTACACACCAACAGAGTCGAGTCGAGTCCAATCCAGTCCAGTCAGACTCACAAAGACGCGGCAGTGGCCCTGTGGCTTACTTACAATGGCAGCCGCGGCAGTGCGTACACCCCAGCAGAGTCGAGTCGAGTCGAGTCACACGAGTCAAGAGTCTCGATGCCGCATGTTCCATTTTCGTCAGTCAGACTCTAGTGATCGGGCGTGACGGCTGCTATCTCGAGGAAGAAATGAATGTGGAAAAGCTTATTCTTTTAGTTAAGGACCACGAGGCAATTTACGACGCCTCGCGTTGTGAACACCGGAACCGCGTCTTACATTGATGATGATGGTCATAACAACAAAGACAACAGCACCACTAACAACAGTAATAATGTTCTTATTGTTATTAGGCCTTCTATTTCAAGTTTGTATGCGTTATTTTTGGCTTAGTAGAGAGTGAGAACCGACTTTAAAATCGCTCCAAATTGAAGATAGTGTAATATGTTTGTATGGTATCATCATCATCATCATCATCATCATTGTTTTAATCAAGAGATAAGTGAAAGAGGAAGTAATGAAAGTAAGGGAATGTGTTACTTCAAATATTTTCTTTACTATAAGTTAATTATATTCAGATTACGTTCGTGGCTTCAGGAGGAAAGCTTCATCCCCTACAAAGTACAGTGGGATACTTATGCTTGTACCTGGAATATTTCTAATTGGAGAAACATTTAAGTAACCAGAACTAAACGCCTTTCCAAAATTTGAGTTACTAAAAACACTGCTATCATTGTCACATCCGTGGGCTCCTACATCAGTCAGTGTGAAGCAGCAGTTTGCATCAGCCACATCTAATAAGTTCATTGAGTGAAAGCCTTTGTAATTAAAATACAAAGATCCTGCATTTGGTGGGCATTTCATTAGGCAGTGTTTCCCGTCTATGCTTCCTATGCAATTAGGCATTTTACAAATTTCGTTGGACTTATATGCAATTCGCAGCCATATTTCCGAAGTAGGGACTGTTTTATATATATATTGGTTGCAGTACCTTCCATATGGCTTTTCCGGACTCACGTACAATGCCGTGTACTGTATTTTTCCAACCCGAAAAAATTATCCAAAAGACGCAAGTAATTCCCCATTGGCAAGACACCTTAAACAGACTTCCTTCCTTAGGCTCCCAGAAATGTAAGGACAAGTGACACAACTTAAGAAGTAATTATATGCGGGAAAGAAGAAAATTGAAAAAAAAAATATCAGGAAGTGGGGCTACGGTGAAAGGGAGGTTGCCATATTGTGGTGTCATAAATTTTTTGGAGTACTGCTTGCAGCGTAGAACTATGGAAATGTTCCAGAGACAGCAACTGCAACTGGAGTTGCATTCATTGATCCAGATGAAACTGAAATCGTCAACTCTGAACAACTGGAAGGAGAAAATATAATTCACGACCAGAAAATGGAAGAAGATTCGAGTCAAAAAAAACAGCCAGCAGGAATTAAAAGAGGAGGAAAAATGCAAAAATTAACTGCTCTTGATATAGGCAGACAGTATTTGGATTCCTTGAAAGAAATCGGTAATGAATGAAGAAGATCCTGGGTTCAAATATCCCTTACAATTCTAATTGAACAAAAAAGACACATGCTACTCTCTCTCTCTCTCTCTCTCCATATATATATATATATATATATATATATATAAAATTGAAGCAATAAAAGGTAAATAGGAGTAAATAATGTTACTATCTAGCTATCTAGGACGCTAACTACGAAAAAAGGGTAGCTCCAATAATATCGAGAATTCCTTTCATGTCTCGTACAGATTTTTATAGGACGTATCTCAAAAAAATTGCATGTTGTTCTTCAGATATAATCGCCCTCCTATAGTTAGTGTTTTGTTTTTGTATTTCCTCTCCCACCAACTGTGACAGAAGGTAGAGCTGCTCGATATTCATTCTAAAAACCTATGGAATTTCTCTTCATCATCGAGCAGATCCGGATACAAGTGGCTAAATATTTCGAAGTCTGGTCTCTTTATGTTTAACGGGTACACCCATATGTTCCGTCTCTTCCGACGCCACCTCCTTTTCCACACAATCATGTGCAAAACAAGCATGTTAAAATTTTCCATCGCTTTAGAGTTCTTTACTTGTGCACTGTTCAAAGAGTTCTAAAAACCCACTGGGACTCGTGGAGACTTGATTGGACTCGACTCGGCCTGTGTGAACACCCCTTGACTCTAGAGTCTGACTGGACTGGATTGGACTCGACTCGACTCGACTCTCTTGGTGTGTACGCACCCTTAGTGCCGAAATTAAGAAAAAATAATAGTTGTAGTTTTGGTTATGGGCGAAGAGAAAATTTACTTCACATAGTTTATCGAATATGTTGAGCATAAGACTGGAATTAGCATAACGTTGCAACACTCCAAGTACGCTTACTTACTTACTTACTTACTTACTCACTCCATGGTGCAGAGTCCTTCTTGAGAAACTAACTGGTTTCAACTAGTCAAGAAATTCCCCGCATTTCACGGAACCCGAAAGTTCATTACCGCACCCACAAGCGTCCGCCACCTGTCTCTATCCTGGGCCAGCCCAATCCAGTCCATATACCCACGTCCCACCTCCTGGAGATCCATCCTGATATTATCCACCCATCTACGTCTAGGTCTCCCCAGTGGTCTATTTCCCTCCGGTTTCTCCACCAAGTATCTATACAACCCCTTCTCCTTACCTATACGCGTCACATGTCCAGCCCGTCTCATTCAACACTCTACGTATAGCTGTAATATCCTTTCTTGCCATTTTTACTGTGTAGTCTACCGTTCCTGGCGAAGGCCAGCAATATTAACAGGTCCATTCTCATTTTCGAATGTCCCTCAGTTATCTTTCTGACTTAATTACTTACGTACGTACGTACTTACTAACTTACTTGCCGACTTACTTACTCTTTGGCTGTACGGCCCTCTGAGAACCTTGGCCTCCTTAATTACGGAAGCCCATTCTTCCCTATCGACTGCCTTCTGTCGCCATCTCTTAACTTTCATCTCCTGTATATCCTTCTCTACACCTTCCAGCCATCTCCATCTAGGTCTTCTGTGTCTTCTACTTCCCTCTCATTTACTCTCAAATACTCCCTTCCTTCTTCTTCCCTGACCTATTCTTTCTACATGACCAGTCTGTTCCAAGCTTTTCTTTTTAATATCTGCTACTATGTCTATATCTTCATACTGTTCCCTCAATCCTTTAATATTTCTTATTTTCCATATTCCTGGCTTTAACTCTGGTTCGTGTATCCTTCTTAACCTTTTGGCGCTTGAATTATTTTTTTAATTTTAGCACACTCTGTATATAAAATGTGAATAATACAGGAACCAAATACATTAGAATTACGAAACAAACTACATTTTGAAGAGAAAAAAAACGGAGAGTGTGTACAATGTTTAAAATATTCAGTACCTATATTTGTTGAATAAATATATAAAATGCAACTTTAGAGGTTAGCGGTGCGGTATGACCACTATAGTTGACATTAGGCGTCAAAAGGTTAATATTTTCCTCTCCAGTGTACCCAGCATTTTCATATCTATTTCATTCATAGCCCATGTTTCATTCCCAAACACTACAGTTGGTTTTACCATCTTTTATGTATTTCAATTTTAACTGCTTTACTCGTGGCCCTTTAATTATTTCAGCATTGCTATATCTGTAGGTTCAGTGAGCAACGGGGAATTGTGAGGCTGAAGATAGGCTGAAAATGCAAAGCGGTTGGGAAAGGCAGAAATTCATAAAGCCAATGAACGCATGCAGCTTTAAAAAACAATGCAGCATATATCTTATGGCATATTTGCAAAATATATCATTGTTAGGCACACTGTTATGTACGTCGTGATACTAGAGCGTGGATGTTGAGCTGGATCTGAACAACTTTGCGCTACCATCGAGCTCTGTCAGTGCTGTATGTAGGACCTCAGTGTTCGTTGAAAGTGAATTCTAATTAGAAAGTTTTATCGCATATTGTCGCTGTCAGGCGTCCAATAAGAAACTTACAGTAACAGCGGGTGGAAGGTGGAGACTTGTTGTTCTCTTCAGGATATTTTTAAGGACAGGGAAGACGCTCGTCAGTTAAATCAAAGCGGAAAATCTTATTAACTTATTCCTTTCTTCACCCTCTTTGTTACATTTGCCTTTGCCATCTCTTGCTCTCTGTGGTTGTAGTACAAAAAAGAAAATTATTGGGGCCACTTTTTGCTTTATCACGCGACAGAACACAGCGAAGAAATCGGATAAACTAAAAAATGTAATACGCCATAGACTGTACTGAACAGCATCTCATACGGACTTCTTCTACGTCAGAGGCGTTTTAAATAAAGTAAGCAATTGTTCTAAATTGTCGTCTTTTTTGTGTGCTTCAAAAAGTATAGTAACTTGGACTATAGTGCCTGAAAATTAAAAATTCCACACTTTTATGTACGTGGACCAGTTATTTCTTCACGCACGGACGTACATGCACGCACACACACACACACACTCAAAATTACTTATTACGGTATTCCACATTTCTCAGGACCGTCTATGGAAGATTCTGAGTTGTGCAAATGGCCAAGTCTTTCAATGTTGAACTGTCCTACAGCTAATTAGCTAGCTTTTGTGAAGGGAACAATACCTGGATTCACATTGGTTCTTGGAATTGAAATGGATAAGTTCCGTTCAGTCGGAATTTATTTGTTTTTAAGTTTTTTTGTTATTTCCTAAGAACCTTTTCTAAAGATGTGTGTGTTTATGGATGACTGTTTGGCTTGTAGTTAGTTTTAGTTCACCTCAAGAAGGAGAGAGTTTCCGTAACGTCGTGGGGTGTTGTTTTGTGACAGTCGGAAATTAATAAATATAAATCTTATTTTAAACCCATTTTTGGCATTCACAGGACCGTCCATCGTAATATTAATTCTATAGTAAAACCAACTAGATGCACCAATATATCAAATTTATTTTATTTTGGAATGACATTCTACATGTTTCGGACGGCCTTTCCGTCGTCATTGGGAGTTAAATACTGTACATACACCAACAGGCATTTGTCAGACAGATAATGCTGTCTACTTGCTTGCAAGCAGGCAGCAATATCTGTTTCACAAATGCCTGTTACTGTATGTAGAGTCTTGAACTCCTGATGATGGACGGAAAGACCGTCCGAAACATGTACAGTGTCGTTCTAAAATAAAATAAATTTAATACATTGGTGTATCTAGTTGGTTTTAGTATAGAGATAATTACGTTAAAACGTTGTCAAAAATGTGTATGATTCAAGTTCTTGTTCGTTTAAACTCCTGAATGCCGTAAAGTTTTACACTTCACAGCTTGAAGGTGGATTCAAGAAATGTCCAGTACCGTGTGTCATGTAATCTGGCCACAGCGTTCTGCCATCTCATATATCCACAGGCTCGTTGTTTCTGCAGCACGCAGACCGGAACACGATATTGAGTCGTACAGCGACCCTGTTGCTCGTATTGCTCACTGACGGTTTAAGACCTTTTTGATGAAACGTGCTGTTACGTGCTGCTTCCGCTAACAACAGAGCAGTAAAAAGAAATCTGAAATTTCTCGTGTACAGTTGAAGGAACGGGATACAGGACATCAACCTGTGTTTTACAGCGCTGAAATTGGATTGGTTCCAGCGCGTAAACCACTACCGCAACCATAACCATTTTGGCAACAATCTTACGCGCTACAGACTGTAACAGTTTGATTGGCATCCCAGTTTTACAGGCTCGTTCGCATAATTGCGAAAAGCAACTCTTAGCTTCGTCATGTCTGCGCGTCCGTCTGTCCCTCCCTCCGTCTGTCCGTCCGTCCGTCTGTCTATCCGTCTCTCCGTCCGTCTGTCTATCCGTCTGCCTGTCCATCCGTCTATCCGTCCGTCTGTCTCTCTATCCGTCCGTCCGTCCGTCTGTCTGTCCGTCCGTCCGTCTGTCTGTCTGTAAGCATACAGCAACTCGGCTCCCACTGGAATGATTGTCGTGAAATATGGTACTTGAATTTTTTCGAAAATCTGTCGAGAAAATTCAACTTTGATTGAAATTTGACAAGAATAAGGGATACTCTACATGAAGGCCTATTTACATTGTGGTAATATCTCGCTGAATTCTTATTGTAGAAATGTTTCAGAAAAAGTTGCAGAGATAATCAAAACGCACGTTTTCCATTCAGCAACTTTTTCTCGAAAATCATTCCGTTTATGAGATAATGTGGCAAAATATGGTAGAGACGGATAGCTCACAGATGACTATATAGTGTGGTGCATGCACTTTGCATGTTGAATAAGGTTACAGACACACACTTAGAATAAGTAATATTTATTTCCCAGGGCAAAAATTGTTATGCGTGCGCGCCTAAATTTTACGTTCAACGTATTTTGCTTATCTCGATACGATAGCTATAACATAGATCCTCCAATTCAGTACAGTACGATATTTATCCTACTAATATCGTCTATTATAAAGCAGCCAGTTTACTTGGTGTTCTGCTTTAAACTCGCCCTTCCTGTTTATCGTAACTTTACTGCTACAGATTTAAAGTATGGTGGATGTGCAGGATTCCAGGTAGTTACTGCTCAGAAAATTATAACTTTGGCAGTAGTAATACTTTGCCTGTAATACCCACAGTATTTTGTCACTAATGTTGATCTCACTTGCGAGTTGTCATATTCGACGTTGTTAAAATCTGTGGTTATATCGGTTCCCGCCAGAAAATTGTTGACATCTTTAGTGAAGGAGTTTCGACCATGGTATGTCGTTAACCAAAAATAATCAGCTGTCATCATCTTGTGACATCACAGTTTTCCGTTGTGATAATGTACAGAATTCTACACTTTTCTGTTGATACACTCCCTTTTGCGCATACATATCGAAATTCTGCAGACGAATAATAGAAGTGGAAGTGCTGTGAAGGAATGTTATCATGCAAGTCTCTGATATTGTACAACGTACTGTAGGGGGCTAGATTTCGGATTACTCTGGTGAATATATACGTAGTGAGTTTCGGAGTTCCTGACACCGGTGGCGCTGTAGATTCTGGTGTCGTCGAATATGGCACTGTGTCGTTTGCGAATAATTCGCGACGTGGAGGGACGTCGTAGGGTCTTCAACTTTAGGGTCAATCAGTCCGTGAAAATGTGGGAAAATTTCTCCGTCTGCTTAACCATGATTATGAAGATACTGCTTCACTTCGAAAAGTCGGCAACTATTCGTCCAGTAAACCAGCGCCATTCAAGAATACTCTATTCTTTCAGCAGAATTTCACTACGCGCGCAGTAGAAGGGGAAGTTTAGTATCACAAGCTGTAAACGTATCGTGGCTCGAAGTTGCGCAAATGGCGTGTTGGCAGTTAACGTGATTGTACTTTTAGTGACATGAGTAACTTTTACCCCAGTCCTTATTTTCTTCTCTTTGGACAAGGGTAATCACGATGTCTGACAAATTCTTCACCAATCGCTGCATTAAAATTACCACCGTCCAGTGAAAGCAGCATAATATAAAGCAGAAAATAATTTCTGACGAAAGCTTTCTTCTTTGTTGCAACTTGCTACTGTCAGTACTGCATTCTTTGTTGCAACTTGCTACTATCAGTACTGCATTCTTTGTTGCAACTTGCTACTGTCAGTACTGCATTCTTTGTTGCAACTTGCGACTGTCAGTACTTCATTCTTTGTTGCAACTTGCTACTATCAGTACTGCATTCTTTGTTGCAACTTGCGACTGTCAGTACTTCATTCTTTGTTGCAACTTGCTACTATCAGTACTGCATTCCTGTGTAGCAAATTCTGTCCTCAATGACAGACGTTTGAGCGCTAGAAGGACAAAGAAGATGCCTCACATCCATTAATTCCCGAAACGTTTGTTTCCAAAGTAGTAAATTTCTTTGGTTTTGGAGTGAAAATATTACCTGTATGTCCGTATAGACTTTCAGAGCGCCTGTTGCTCACTATTGCCCCCTGTGTCATAACAATACTAATTTTCAACAAAGAAGACAGGCTGAGGCCGGACTCCGTATTTTTATTATACTTCATATTCAGGAGTGCCCAAAGCACGTTTATTTCTTTTTTTATAATAACCCAACTGGATGCATTAAGTTCTCAAATTTATTTTTGGAATGAAACTCTACATGTTTCGGACAGCTCTTTTATCCATCATCAGGAGTTTTTCACTGTACACACTGCAGTGGTATATGTTATACAGGCTTGCTGACAGCTTGCGAGCAGGATCGGGATGGAACCAGTTCCATCGTGATCCTGCTTGAGAAGTTAGTGCATCTCGTTTTTGTTATAAGAATATTGTGCAGCTAGTTGGAGAAATTTGTATGTATTAGACTATTACACGGAATATGCACATCATATATATATATATATATATATATATATATATGTTTCAGCGATGTTTAATAATGTGAACTTATGCGCCTACCACTTACCTTGCGCTAGTACTGCGCTGTTTCTCTTTCACCTTTTGACACTTTGCAGTGGTCTTGCGATGCGAATTACTGCTGTAAGCGAAGGTAGGAAACTATCTGCATCTTCTAATCGCCTTTTTACTCAGTTTCGAAGCGAAGGTGATCCGTATAATGCATTAGAGGCTGCACGAGACCGATAGGTCCCCAGAGCTCTACTTGATGGATTGGCCTGTAGAAAGGGTAGTTAAATTCCGCTGTATGTCGAACCTAAACCGAGGTGGCTTACTGAGAGAATTATGCTCTTCATGCATGTTATTACTTCCGCCATGGTTCCGGTGAGGTTGGAGTTCGCATACGTTTGCTGCAACACTCGCATTTGTTCTGACCTTTTAGAGTACAACACAAATAATTTTAATGTCGCCAGCTGCATAATTCTTGAGTACATTTAACTTTAAACCAATCTACACGAAGTACACACATTTCGTGCTATGATTTCAAAGTCTAATAAATGTGCCACCTAACATCATGGCAGCCGGCCTAATAATATCAAATTTGACGTGATATTCACGAAATTCAATTGTGAGTTTCTGTCAGTGAGAATTTAGCCAACATTATGTTTCTTGAATGTTGAATAAAGAGAGACCAACTTTATGTCGCTTGCTTTATTATTTCGTTATTTAATGCTCAACATGTTTCGGATGTTAATACATCCATCCTTAGGAGCTTGTGACTTATTTGTTGAGTTATTTCAGGCTTCCGCCTGCATCCGGATACCACACCACCCCAGCCAAACCACAACGTAACACCAACATACATCGTACCAGAGCAATACAACCCATGAAATAATTCAACAAATAAGTCGCAAGCTTCTGAGGATGGATGTATTAATGTTCGAAACATGTTGAGCATTAAATAATGAAATAAAAAAGCAAGTTACATCAAGTTGGTTACTCTTTATTCAACTATCAAGATGATGCACGATTCAATAAACATAAGATTATGTTTCTTATTAATCTTTATTCTTGTAGGTTCGTGGAAAATTGAAAGTTCATGCCAAATATATTTTCTTGAATGAAGGATGTGAAATACTTCGTCAGAGAAACAGTTTATAAAACATGAGACTAATTGGTTGGATAAATGTGAACTGTTAGAGATTGATTAAACGTTTGGCTATAGTAATTAGCAATATGCCGATCCCAGTGGCCTCGCGGTCTAAGTCGTGAGTCTGCGGCTTCTCGCTTGCTGGGATTGTAGGTTCGAATCCTGCCAATGACATGGATATCTGTCTGTTGTAAGTGTTGTGTGTTGTCATGTAGAGGTCTGTGCGTGGGGCTGATCACTTTTCCAGAGGAGTTCTATCGAGTGTAGTGTGTCTGAGTGTGATCATGAATCCTCGACAATAAGGAGGTCTTGACCCACTATAGGCTGCTTCTCCATGGTAAAAATATAGCAATATAGTTGATAAATGTTAGCACAACCTGGTGTTACTAGTTACATCCAAAAAAAAGTATTTGAAACTCATAAACAGTGGCATCAAATCAGGCCAGTTCGTTTTACCCAACACATATTTCCGCAAGGTTTAATCCGGGTTATGTAGTTCCCTGACACTTGTTTGATTTTAATAATGTCGGCTATCATTTATTTGGATCTGGCTGGTGCAAAAATTGTTTGTACTTTTCGCTTTGCATAAATCAAATTGGGAGAATTGAATGGGGAAAAATAAACGAACCAGTACTGCCAAATGTTTATCAATACATAACATGAATATCATATCAGTGGAAGATGTAGTGGTTTCTTATATCAGGACTCCTGCAGTTAGATATGTGGACATACACGTTGAATGCGGATAAAAGCATTTTGTGATGAATAAGTTAATATAGCTACATTCTGTGCCAGTAAGGTGCCAAACAAAGTGAAAGCAAGATATGATGGCACATGGCTTACTCCGTGACTCGGTACGTAGAATTCGTCAAGGCGTTCTTCACTTCAAAATTATCGTAATCTTTTACGGTATCCGAATACATTTAATTTTATTTGCGCCCATAAGGAAAGTGCGGCTTTCCCTCCGTCGATTTTCACAAAACTCGCGGATTTGAAGACTTAGTGTGCTTATAGTCCACACTGAATTTCGTAAGGGTAAGAAAATAAATGCGAAGAGAACGTATGAAAATTATATTCTTAGAGTACAAGCTGCAAGATGCGACTTTTCTCAATTTATTTATTTCTGTAAGACGCTCTACATGTTTCAGACGGCTTTTCCGTCCATCATCAGGAGCTTAAAATTGCACATACAGCGTCACGTATTTGTCAGACCATTACTGCTACCTGCTGCTAGCTGTATGTGCAATTTTGAGCTCCTGATGATGGAAGGAAAAGCCGTCTGAAACATGTAGAGCGTCTTACAGAAATAAAT
>Ga0123352_10006177_pt1 | contig 18286 bp, 6 predicted proteins | sample TergutLab28metaG_FD_89700 | JGI IMG/M metagenome (GOLD analysis project Ga0123352, IMG submission 89700) | Labiotermes labralis P1 segment gut microbial communities from Petit-Saut dam, French Guiana - Lab288 P1 | ecosystem: Host-associated > Arthropoda: Insects > Digestive system > Gut ... | reverse complement strand
TTTCCTTTCAAAAGTTATGTACACATAGATCATTCACATACCATGTACAGTACAGGAAATATAGACGTAGGAAATTGAGTCCATCTTTTTAAATCACATTGTACTTTTTTTTCGTAATACAAAAGTTACACGAGCAAAGAAATTGCTTTTTCAGTGGTTTTAAACTACGGACTTAATCGTGATATAGCTAACCGCATCCATTTCCTGTCATAATTTAAAATGCTGTTGTAAAGTAAATGTATACAAATGAACAATAATTACGAGTGAATTCCGGTCGATACAAGTGTCGGACCAAAGTTTACTCGTCAGTGTAACGGCAAGTGAGTTTTCCGCACTCAGCACATACAAATAACACTATTGCGAGGGTAAACTGGTAGACATAAAATATCCAATCAAAATTTACAATGTTGATTTTAGCGGTTTAAAATTTTATAGCCCTGAATTATTCATAGCACACAAACAGGCAACTCATAGGGCTCGATCCATATCCATGTAGGATTAAAAAAGTGCTCTTCTGTAGTTCAAATAGTTATCTGTTAAGACTAAACGAAAAGTGTAACTAATTAACCCACACAACCGTAAAATAAAAAAGCAGTACATTAAAGAGTATAGGCACAGAATGAGACGGTGTAACCACGTGCAATTCAAGACATTTTAACTCTTCCACGAGTGTACCATCCTCGAGAATTACTTGAACTATATTTATCTCAGTAATTAACCAACTTGATGCACAAACTTTTTGTTTTACAATAAGCTTATTTCATGCCTCTACATGTTTCGAGCACATGTGCTCATCATCAGGAGGTCAAAATTGCATTAAACAGCCTCTGGTATCATCACACCTATAGGTGGCCGTCTCGTGCACAGGTTGAGAGAGCTGTGTAATGCAATTTTGACCTCCTGATGATGAGCGCATGTGCTCGAAACATGTAGAGGCAAGAAAAAAACTTATTGTAAAACAAAAATTTTGTGCATCAAGTTGGTTAATTACCGAGATAAATATACTGAGATGCACGGTCAGCAAAACGTCAAAATACTTGAACTATATTTACATACACTTTTATTTCCCCTTCTAACCGCTTAGAATAAACAGATAACTGTATGCACCACCTGCTTTAACATTCATATGGTTTGCACTTGAAGATAGAATTTATTTATTTCGTATCATTCTCAGAAAAAATAACGATTTCTCCAAGCAACGTTAACAGACTGGCATTTGTGATTCCGAAGAACTGTGATCAATGTGCTGTAGATACTGAATAATTATATAAATTTAGAAAAGCCTCGTGTTTCAGGCAGATTTTTCATATTAAACTACAGGTAATATGTAGGAGCGAAATTGGGAAATAAAATTCGTAATAATTTTTTTATGACCGAAGGGTGAATTCACTGTCAGTTATGTATATTTCTCGTTGCTATTATTGCTGCTGATACTGACACTAATGCTGATATTGTTAAATATGAAGCATCCTCACTAACGTAATGATTAAGAATACTATAACCTTGTCCAAGAATTACAGAGGCGATTGGTGTAAAAACTTACAAAGATCTCAGCCGATTTCGGAACGCGTTTTGTATTTACAAATGTTAGTTCGCTACGAATGTTTACATATTTGTATCGAATTATTGCCTTCCGTGGTTCCTGTGCAACTCACTCTGCTACAGAAACAAAGAGGAACAAGTTTCCGTTCTAGGGGTACAATATGTGTATTACAATTTGGACCGATTTTACGCGAAATAATATTAACTGCATGCTCCTTCCAAATAACACAACAACCATAAATGCAAGGTAATGTGATGTTATTTTAAAGTTACGCTAAATCCACGTATCGCATAGTATGGCACGGCATAAACACACATTTTTGAAGAAAAAAAAGGTAGGTGTTGATATTTCAGCCCGAAGTTAGTCGTACAACTTCACAATTCTTATTTAATTTAGCCAGCCTACTTCAATTGACAATTAATAATATCATTTTCCACTTGCACCATTTGTGTGCTTGTTTATGTATTTAAAAAGAATTAATTTAAAGAAAGACATCTTACCCCATTATTTATTTACATTACTTACACCAGGGCATAAGTAAATCAAAATGATGTGAGTTTGTTTGTTCCCTTGTTTTAAAGCATCATATCCTCTATTAAAGCTGGTAAAAGTAAAAGGTGAAGTGTACCCTCGTACAGGCACCGAGGCTCTGTACAGGCCGTACGGCCCATAGGGGGATTAGAGATATAGCTCTACTCTTTCTTGACCATGGTACTAGAAGGGGTGAGGTGTCAGTGTCACGCCCCGGCCGCTCTTTACCCCCGGGAAAGACCCGGTACCCATTGTACAGGAGGCTGGGTGGGCCCCAGGGCCGGTATGGACAGGTGCGGAAAATCTCGCCCCCACCGGGATTCGATCCCTGGACCATCCAGCCCGTAGCCAGTCGCTATACCACTACAGCTGGTACTAGTCTTAAAATTAAATGTATTATACCCTTGCTTGTCAACAAAATAAGAATATAAGAACACGCGAAAATTTCCTGCAAAATTTAAAGCTGCTTTCTTAAGTTTTGCGGCATTTTGTTGCGTTTCTTTCTTGAGGAAATAAAAAGTACCAGAAAATTCGAAAGCACAGAATAAAATAAAAGTAACAACACCAAATAGAAGGTACTTCCCACAATTTGGTATTGACCCAGCAAACGACATTTCACTTTACACACTTCTGTTGTCAAGCATCTACGAATTTACCTCAGAACAACAATTCAGCATTTCCATTAATCCGACACAAGAGGATGACTTTAAAACAAAAAGAAATAAATGTTGTAAAACATATTTATACATGGTTGGGGTTAAATGTATAAAATCAATAACTTTTAATAAAGTAAGAATTAATAACTTTGTTTTTGTGTACGATAGATCATGTTCCAGCGATTGATAAAAAGGAAAGTTCAGCATTCCAAAATTTCTTTATCTCAGCGTTTCCGACGTGTCAGGAGAGATTTTGTGCATAAAGCAAACTTCGTCTTAACGATGTGTCGCAGCGCTTCGACGCTCCAAGTCGTCCCCTCTCCGCACAGCTCACAGTACAGCAATAAGCACAGATGGCCACAATTACATTACTACGAATTACGGAAAAATGTCTGCCACTTGTCTCTAATGCACTGTACATACGGCGCTATCTCGTCGAAAAACCAGGTGTAATCATATAAACCCATACCATACCCATTCCTAGTTTTCGATGATCGCAGCAAAATTCGAAACGCAAGGTTTCGTGAGTTATTATGCTCTCAAGACTTCTGACTTTTTCATGCAGAATGCCATTTATTTCAAGCGGCATCGCTGTGCCTATTTCAATGTACTGCATTTTCCTATAAGCGAGTTCTTATTGTATCTACTGTCCTAAACTTTAACTTACAGAGATTTCTTCATATTCCACCCGAAAATCACGCAACATCTGGCAACTTTTACCCAATGACGCGATTAGTACCGTCTCTTACCCACGCAGACAAGTCTTTAATCAACAAAGAAGCAGTCATTTCTCAAACAAACGCCAGTTTCTTTCTAAAGGAGTCCACACCGCATACTAAACAGGAACCGACCATGCTGCTAGTAGCATGATACTGGCATGCTACTGGCATGCTACCTCCAGATTAGAATCAGGTTCCAGTTCCAGTTTAACGCGAAAGTAACCTTCACTAAGCAGCAAGAAAGTAACATCGCGTACGTCAGGCTCTATAATTTGCGGATGCAATCACTCGCCAGCAATACATACACCACAGCAGATGCTCTTCACCTTCGTTAGGTTGTTGGGTGCTTAGCACACGGACATAACCTACAAGGCTGGAGTGTTAAATATTCCAGTGTCAAAAACAAAAATTTTTAATTTATAGTTTATTGAACAATAAGCAATAACCTTTCAGTAAAAATGTTCTAACCAACCAGAGCTGCTGTTATGATGAAAACGATTCTCGTGAGCAAAAATATCGACCGACTGTGTCACTATTAAATATTCCAGTGAATTTACAATGATTTTACATTAACACAGGCCCATATATTTATTTTCAAACACATAAAGCACATACTCGAAAATTCGGATAGCGTTAGAATCGTAGGAACCTTTCAATCAACTCAGTTAATAAATTAACCCAAAATAAGCGGCCGATTGCCTATAAATGTGACATATAAAGAAGTCGAAAATTTTGACACATTGTAAACTAACATCTGGTGCATTGTTCACGTATTTACAAACGGATGTATAATATGGATATCCACAACGTTCGGCGTTACAAATTCTACAATATATATTTTCTTATTTATTTCTTTATATATCGACACAAATCTCAAAATGTTACTCTCTATAAATTCATGAGAGGTTTTTAAATGTACTGTCTATAACCTGCAAGAATACGTAAATTTAAACAATCAGTGTTACTTCTTTTCTTCAGTGTGTAAGCATATTGAAGTCGTTAATTTTCACATTCGTAACTTCGATAATATTGAAGTCGTGTCCTTCCATAAATTTATGATTTATTGAAACTCTAAAACAACCAGCCGCTGCAGAAACCTTTGTGTATTTTACGGAACCTGACTCTGGATAGTTAAAAACGTGTCAGACATGAATGATCCCACATTTTTTGTCGCATGACGTATTTTGCGACATAAACTCTGAAAATACCCACAGAAAAGACATCCACATGTTGTGCCTATGAGCTACAGCCACCATACATGGACACAGAAAAGCTTCGCAGCAAACTCGAACCAGAAACACGACAGTAGCAACAATAGGATACATGGGGAAAGGGAGCAAAACGGATCCAAGCTGTACTCATGGAACCTTTTTCTGTTGCATAGAATTCTGTATTTCAAAACACATTACTTTTTGTTGTCTTTTGATTTAATTTTTACAAACAACTCATTATTTAAGTACGCCCTCTGTACCTTCTAAATACATGGGCCATAACCTCAAATTTTCCTACCAGTGCAGTGTTTACAGCTGACGTTGTTTATTGTCGCTCAATAGACCAAATCTGGTGCAGGCCATCTCGTTGACAAGGTTTCTATACCACACACAACTATACACACACACACCCCATAAGACTCCTCTGAATGAGTGATCAGTTCGTTGTAGAGATTACTTACACAACATACAACAAACAGAAGGAACGAACATCTATGACCTTAGCGGGGTTCGAAACCGTGACTCCAACAATTAAGCCTTGGATAGCAATGCCACCGGGGTCAGCTAAAACTGAGTTAGAAGCACTACTTCGCATGCAGTGTGTAGATACGAGTATCTTTATCACTTATCACCGTATGAAATTGTTGATTCCTTATCACCACGAAAAAGAAAGCTAAAGAAAATATTTTCAAGGCATCCGCGTTGTTATTTTATATTCTACAACAATGTTTATCGTGTAAACGTTCGATGCTTCCTCAGCACCTGTTACCATGTGTCGCTTCAGAATACCAAAATAAATGGCGCCGAGTGTCGCTTCTGCTCAACGGACTCGCGCGCCCGCCAACTTGTTATTGCTGGTAGGGGTAGCGGCAAGTGGCACAGCCATCTTATCGGATATCCTGGAAATTTGTTACTTGGATCAAATACACACACAGAAACCAGAGTGACCTCGAAAGCCCAATTACATTATTTTTAAAGAAAGGAAAAGGGGCTAAATATTTGTTGATAACGGATTCTTAGTTTACAGACAAGGCAGTGCAAAGTGCATGTATTGCACGAGGTTCGGGGACGTCAGTTGCCGTCCACGGCCACTCGGAGGCGTCAAACTCATGTCCATTTTCGTCCACAAGATAAATGGGCAGCTCTCAAGCCCACCGAAAGGTATATCCCTTTACGTCCATGGATATTATTCATGTTTGCATCCCCGTCAATAAAAACAACAATACTGAGCGTCCAGTTATGTGGCTGAACAACGATACTCGGTCAACTTCAATAACATAACATTGTTCTCACCCCTATCCACCAACACGTTTAGTCAATCACGTTCGATTGACATTTTATTTACTTTTATCTTCAGCCAATCAAGTTCGAGTATCACGTTTCTGATCCCTACGCTTAATTTCCGCGCTCACAGCATCTAGCTCTCATTCTTCTTATTCTGATAGCGATATGTAAATAGGTCAAAGGATCAGCTGGCCCTTCAACAGTCCACGTGTTGTGTCGTCGGTGTTCTGACGTCACCACTTCATGTCCCGGTCTGGGCGCCAACGAGATCACTATTGTCTCGTCAGTCTAATATTTAACTGAATATTTTGTCAGGGTGATAGGAAGGGTGGGCCTTTACCCAGGGAATATAACGTGATGTTTTATGACACACGGCACGATCATTCAAATTTTACATAGTGATGGGGGTATATTTATTATTATTATTCACGAAACTGTACTGTTTAACACATTGTTACGACATTGAACTGCATCACACCAGCAACAGTCTGCAACTAACAACGAAAAGCGGTGCATTTTGTCACTCACACTTACCGAAATAATTGTACCATCATCACCATAACATCACTGCATTCATAATGAAGTTACAATAATATCAAAATATGATTTACGTGAAACTACGAAAGGCTGAATTTCCTGCTACAGTGACCAACAGAAGAAGTCACGCTGTAAGGGATTGGTAGAGGATTTAATTAAAAATACAAAAAGACGATAAATTTGTAGGTTAGAATTTGTTTCCAAAGTTAGTTACAGATACAAAAAGAAAGATATATGACATTGGTATGGACATATTGTGGTAAAACAAATAGCTAAGCGCCTTATTGTTGTAATTATACTTCAGATTTTCAATAAACGAGAGCTACATTGCTTGATAAGCAACAGTGGCTGTATGTATAACGTAACATAAGGCACCGTTGTATAATCATTGTTGCCAGGGAAATCAATGAGAATTGCATATTCATTGTGTCTGTAGCCTTAGTTAACCAGCATGCAATGCACATACGCCGTATTGTCGTTTGTGGCATGTCCGGATCTAGAACATTTTTCCACTTTAGCTCATAAACGGCACGATTTTCGAAATCAAAAAGCGTTATTGAACATAAAATGTGTGTTTTGATTTTCTGTACAATTTTTTTTTCTCAAATGTATCTCATTATAAGAAGAAATGAGCGAGATATTATCATAATTGTACTTTGATCTTCAAGTAAAGTGAGTGTTATTCTTGTCATATTGTAATGAAACTTAACTTTTCTCTACAGATTTTCGAAAAATATGCAAACATCAAATTTCTCGAAAATCCGTTCAGTGGGAGCCGAGGTATTCCAAATGGACGGACGGACGGCTAGACAGACAGACATGACGATGTTATTAGTCGCTTTTAGCAATTTTGCGAAAGCGACTAAAATTTGTTATATCATTTTAGTGCTTGTTGTAACTACACTTATCTTATAATTTCATTAAAATATGGCTAAACTGCTAGATACAAAATTGTTATATTAGCTTAATACATGGTGTTCGTAACGAATTTCTCATTACATGTAGTCAACTTGATTTCAATCTTGTGCTACCCGAAGCAGAAGCCTTATTACATAAGTGTGTTATGTTCATTCACAAGTTACGAACCGCAGACTACAAAGGATATTATACCTGCTGGTCGTAGACGAAAACGGATATGAACTTTTTTCTTCACAAAGGGTAAGCAATTAACCATGGACGAAAATGGATATTGCCCAAGGTTTATATAAAAGAACGACAGAACCTTTAAGCATTTATTTAATGCAACAAGTAGAAAGGAGAACAGAATTAACTGTGGCTTTCAAATAAATATATTAGCGGTGATTTATTAAAATATCTCGTATGAGTTTTGAGTGCGGCTCAGGATACGTCAGACCATTAATTCAATTGTAGTTCATTCCAAAGAACTTACTTCGCAGTGCAACAGAAAATCATATGACCACCGCCGCCATCATCATCATCATCATCATCGTCGTCGTCGTCGTCGTCATCGTCATTATCGTCGTCGTCGTCATCGTCATTATCGTCGTCGTCGTCGTCGTCATCATCGTCGTCGTCATCACCATCATTTACAAGAACAAATCTTGTTACACCGTCCTAGTTCAAAGGTTCAGCTTAACAATGGCTCGTATTTTATCTGGTCCACTATTTGTCCTCGGTTATGAACAATAATAAAATCAATATCAAATACCCTGTCTTTCATATTTTTCAAGTAGTGGAAACAGTTCTTTTGATATTCAACTTTATTTTCTAGAACGCTGAATAGAGGTTTACATAATTATCGTCTGATTAAATGGTTTATGATACGGCGTTCTTCCCTGTCACTTGTAGCAGACCACAGCAACACCACTGAAACTCTTCTGTTCAGATAGCACCCAGGTTCTTATCCGTAAATACGTGTGCCACACAGATATTTAAGTCTATATTGGAGCCGATCAGGACGGGCTAAATCCCAGGAAGTTATTTGAATTTTCGTAGTGATTTGTTTAATAGATTCGTCGTTCCAAAAAAAATTTGGTTCACAAACACACATACACGGAAATACGTATGCATGCTATTCAGAGAGGCCAGAATTATTACTTTCTCTTCAGGATCGCAGATCTAGAATCCTAGAATTCGGACAGAAATAACCTGTGACACCGTTTCTTTCTTGATATATTTATAGAAAAAGCTCTTTATCATGACAAAATTTAAACTTCAGCAAAAGAATACAATAATAGTCATGATAAATCGCACAAAGCGATCTTGTACTCTGAAACTAAACACTACCAGGACGATGAAACCAAAAAAATTAGATCGGCATACACGTTGCACGCATTTGAAGAATCCACAGCACAGTGCGATTATACAAGCTTAGAGCGGGAAGCCTCAAGGAACGAAGTGTTTAGCAACAGTTAGGTGTAGGTATAGGTGTAAGAAGAGTATGCTATCAGAATAAATATACGCCAACAAACGTATGAATGAATCTCAAATAAACTGGATATGAGAGTGTGCACTGAATTCATGTGGTGCGGGATAGGTCTAGTGCCTTACTATATCCAGCTATACAAGGAACCCCCTCATAGGTTTAATATTATCTTTACTACATAATATATCGCACGTTGCAGCACGTGGTGGATAAGATTTCCAACTCTTCGATAAGCTAACAACTCGTATACGAATTATTATAAACTGTTCGAAGTTCTTGTCCAGGAATTGCTCTTAGCTGATAATCTTATTATTACTAGCATGGCGGATGTCTGGGGGTGAGAAAGTGTGACTTCCTTTGAGGTTACTTTGGAGGGAATAATTAAATGTTTCAAAAGAAATGCCGTCTTTAATTACAACTGAAATTTTGTGACTAACGTCTGAGTGTTTACCATAGTTATTTCTTAGTCGTCAGTATGGAATGCACTTACTGATATCAAGCATACGTTCACACCCAAACACACTATGTTTACCCACTCTAACGCTGTATTTTGAAAGTGCAAATCATGGGTCAGGGTGTACATATGTACCATCGGATATGCCATTACTGCGCGCAGAATTAGAACTTCGAAAAAAAAAACACAAGAAGAAAAAGAGATATATAAATTCCCCGTCAGACAAAATACCAGACTAGGCATTACAGGGTTCTATTGTGGTCTTTCTAGGTAAATCCTGACAGAATGCCATAAAAACACGGCAGACTGCTTCCTTTTATATCTCTTCGGATTTATTACCTAATATACTATACGTAAGAATAAAACTTCTTTTTATTACATGTGAACTGATAGAGATTATCCGAAGATCTTACGAAACGTCCTCCGTTCTCTTTCCTATACTTCTGGTATTTACAGATGTGTAAATAAGATTTAAATGATGTGGTGGCGTTTTTGGATGCGATTCCAACTTTCACAATAATATTTCTTTTCAATTACAAGACTAATATTCAATTTCCTAATTTGAGTAAAATTTCTAATTTAAAATCGTATATACTGCCACGACAAATATTAGATCTATATTCAGAAAAAAAAACAGTATTTTTGTTTATTTTGTTTGTGTGTCCGTGTGTCAATGATACAATAATATAAACAGCCAACAAGATGCAACAAGAACACATTTTATTGATAATTACGATCAGCTCAACACGTTTCGGGCGATAATTTCGCCCATCCTCAGGAGCACTAGACTGTGTTTAGAGCTTGTGGTATAATGCACCGACGATGCTGCCTGCAGGTAGCATCGTCGGTGCATTATACCACAAGCTGTAAACACAGTCTAGTGTTCCTGAGGATGGGCGAAATTATCGCCCGAAACACGTTGAGGTGATTGTAATTATCAAAAAAATTTGTTATTGTTGCATCTAGTGGGCTGTTTATGTTATTCTAACTAATACACCTGCGCTCTTCTGGGATCTTACGCAGTCCTTGGGCTACTTAACCCTTGACGAATGGATCAATAGGTTGTACCGAAATGTCACTAATTAATTCCCAATCTACGATGCGTAAGATCCCATAATAATGCAGATATCATTTGCACCGCTGCGGAAGCCTGAATTGCGATGCTGCGAAATTATTGCCCGAAACATTTTGAGGTGATTGTAATTATCAATAAAATTTGTTACTGTTGCGTCTAGTTGGCTGTTTATATTATAGTACTTTTGTTCTTTCAAAACATTTGAATTAGCAAAGAACTGTATTTGGTTGGCCCGATATGGTAGTTTCTGAACATTATAAATATTTAATTGGAAGCACCTGGTACTGTAATAACCACAAGCGAGGTACGTTTTGAAATAATCATTGGTAATTAAGAGTGTGGGTACTGACAATTAGCCGTGTTTCAAATGTCGGAAGTGATTACGATTACCCACAGTAATGCAGCTTCAGTGTTATGTTCGCTCATTATCAATAAATGTGTACATCAAATTACGTTTCAAAATCGAAATATTAGACAGGCTATTGTGATTCGTGTTATTTCGACATTTCGAACGAGATTCACCACACATCAGAAGAGGCAAGCATAATGGGTGGTATAACCAGTGTAATTTCCGTTATTGTATTTAAATTATTCTGGTTATCTTCGTAGTTGCACCGTGCATATTGGTAATATTAAGTTCTTTATTTGTCCAACTAATGAACACAACTCTTATAACATTTTTAAACAGTTAAAATCATTTACAATTATAATAGTTGCTCCAACATGTTTCGGTTTACATAAACCATCATCAGGGAGCTCTCAGCCTGCGCTTCGCTAAAGTTGAAGTTATCGGTATTGTGGCTACATATGCAGCCACAATACCGATAACTTCAAATAACGATACTTAACCGAATTCAACACTGTAACTTTAGCGAAACACAGGTTGAGAGCTCCCTGATGATAGTTTATGTAAACCGAAATATTTTGGAGCAACTATTATAATTTTAGATGATTTTAACAGTTTATCAATTTTATAAGAATTGTGTGCATTAGTTGGACAAATAAAGAACTTAATATTCTGGTCATCATTTAGCGTACACTGTATTATCATCAATATTATTTCCAAGTGTACCCACGATATTCACACAGACTACTTGAAAGTATTATCATTTTAATCGAGAACGCGATATCCAGTTGTGTATACAAACAACTATTTAATTTAATGTGAACATTCCGACAAGAATAGTTTATTGGAAAACGCTTATCTTATTTTCCAAATTAAAGCAGCACGTTTCGACTATTACGAATTCATCATCAGGTTGCACATATAAAACTACGGAAGAGAATTTACACAACTGTTATTAATAATTTAAGTTCCATAGTGGTGTAAGATCTCAGACCTTACACTGTTATCTGTCAAATAGAGCAATTGTATTCAACAACCACTAGTAAACTGTTTAATAAGCTTATTACTTAAAATTTGAGTTTATTTCTTGATCTTTGCGCAATATTATATAAAATCGTGCGTTTATCTCGTGTTCTCTTTCTATTCGTCCGGTGAGGGATCTCACCCGTAACGACCGTGTATTATATATGTAGTATCTTTTATTTTTCTTTTCCTTTAGTTTCCTTTTTTTTACAGCGTGTTAAAATGGGAAAGTTAATCTTTATTTATTCCCGTCGTAATGTCGTAGGTTATACATTAAGCTTTAGAATGTTACAACGCCAAATCGTACTCTCCTCCAGTGAGTCAACAGGTATATGTGGGCCAGTGGAATGAAAAGAAAAAATTTATTGTAATTTAGCGGACTATATTTATTGCACTGATTCATTTAATCGTAAATAATTTTTATGAAATTGTGGACAGTTTATAATTATAGTTATAAATTTTCCAACATTAATTCTACAAGTCATAACTTCCAATGACAAGTACGCCTAGATATTACAGCAATGCAATATAATCGTTTAATATAAGCTCCACACGATCACCCTTCATAACTTTGTTGTCCCGACGCGCTCAGTCTGGTAGGTGATCCTCTTTCGGCAAACGGGTGTGGTTCACCGAATCACATATAGTTTTAATTATTTCTTTTTTACTTTTTGTTTTATTTACTCAATTTATTCTTGATACAAAATAATGGAGCGCTATATCCAGTTAAACAACTAGATCATTTCTAGGAAACTGGCACAGTCACTTCTCTGTACTCCCACTTACACCACACTCGTACTGAATTCGCACTGGACTGGATTGCTAGCTTCTGTTATCAGCTACCAAAGGTTTCGGCGTTTAAATCTCTCCCCTCCTACCTATCACCAACGGTCCTGAATATACGTTGACAGATTAACTTATAACGCATGCCATGAACCGTCCGTAACTGACGCCAGCAATCCTAATTAACAACTATACAAAAAATGATCGGCTATATTTCCCTCTCATTTAAGACATAAAAGTGTAAAAGTGTACCCTTGTACAGGCACTGAGGCTCTGTACAGGCCGTACGGCCCATAGGGGGAGGAGTGGTATAGCTCTACTCTTTCTTGACTACAGCACTAGAAGGGGTGAGGGGTCAGCGTCACGCACCGGCCGCTCTTTACCCCCGGGAAAGACCCAGTACACATTGTACAGGAGGCTGGGTGGGCCCCAGGGCCGGTCTGGACTACGCTACCCGGCCCACATTTAAAAGACATAGTTTGTCTTTTTTCACCTCAAACTGTCATCAGTGTACCTGAACATTTGCAATATCGACATTCGCAACAACCCTACATACTTTAGTGCAAGAATTATTATACACTGCGCTCTTCTGAATCAAGACGCAACTCTTTATTGCAAAATGGGAACAAATTTTTTTGGGAGGTACGGGGAAAAACTTGTTCCGTGTTCTCCTCCGATTGGAAAACCTCAAATCTTATAGAGTAAGTTCTATAAATGAAATAAGTTCTGAACATTCAGAAATAGTGAAAAATTAGAGTGTACTAAGTGTAGGAAGAAATGAAATAAAAATTATATTTGGGTTTTAGAAAGTACAACAGTGAGACAGTAACACTCTGTAACATGGTTAGCCTGAAAGCAAAATGGCAACACCAAATGGTGATAAAATAATGCGCCAGTCCCTATTTGTTACCGTTTGTCGCTCTCTCCATTCTTCTACGCGGTTTTGTGTACAAATGTTTTACTCCTCACTCTACCGTCAAATATCCAACAACTACACAACACAGGAAAGCACTAGATGCTGCACGTTTGAAGGAACACACATAGTCAAAAACACATATAGGGCCACTCTTATCAACCGCAATTTGTGGCAGTATATCCAAGTACTTTGCAACAGGAAATTTCTGTTCGTATACTTACATGGGCGCTAAATGAAGATGGCGCTATATCGGAGGCGTTATAAAGGTGTCTGTCTGTACTTATATTTTATGTATGTACATATGTATATATATATATACACATATATACGTACATAAAATATATATGTGTGGGCCAAGTAGCTCAGTCGGTATAGCGACTTACTACGCGCTGGACGGTCCGGGATCGAATCCCGGTGGGGGTGAGATTTTCCGCCCGCACAGAAGGGCCCTGGGGGCCACCCAGTCTCCTGTAAAATGGGTACCGGGTCTTTCCCGGGGTTAAAGTGCGGCCGGGGCGTGCTGCTGACCACTCACCCCCTTCTAGTGCCGCGGTCATGGAACAGTAGACCTATACCTCTACCCACCCTCTGGGTCACACTGGGCCTGTAACGGGAAAACTTTACCTTTTACACACACACACACACACAAACGCGCGCGCACGCACGCACACACACATTTATATATATATACACACACACACAAACAAAATAAAATTTTCCGGGTTCGTTAAGCGTACGGAACAGTGATTCCCATCCTTTATCTTGCGGAAGCCAGGATTAAACGATGGGGTTAGTTCAAGTGTTCTACATACATGACTTTGGCAGACCGACTGTATAATTTGTGTTGCACTTATTATGTTTCAGCTGTTCGTGCTTGTTGTGCTGTGTAAAATGTTAATGTATGTCATTTATTTTCTCAGTCGACGGCACTTTAATTCTTACAACATTATGTGGAGAACCACGAAATCTTTCTGCAAATTGAACAGGGATCCTCCTAGTCGACAAAGTACGAATTTAGATACAAGTTAGACCTATACTGTCAAAACTGACGCGTCTGTCAGTAACACAAAAACAAACAAACAGTCTATACTGGAGTGAGAAATTTAGTGTATATTTTACATACATGTTTTTTGTATCGCATGGCTTTAGAATGCATGATGCAAATGCCTTACATGTAACAAATATTATTTACGGCGGAATAGCTGAAACATAATCTGCTACCTGACAGAATTAATTGCTGTGTACTCACTAACCAATTGCATGAAGCAGAGTTCTTCCAATAATATGACGGTCGCCCAACTGGTCAACAGATTCCGCCTTCTTGTGTGTAAAATGTCATTGTACAGTACAGTACGAGATATGAGGTTCTAGCAGCGAGTTGCAGGACATTCAGGTCTTCCGGAATATTACGCAACGTCAACTGGTAAATATTTCCCGACGTTCCGAAACGTCGAATTGCCTCTACCTTCAGGGTCAAAAACCCCAAAACATGATCTTGCTCTTATCCGCGCACTGATGTTATTATTTTACGTAAAAATCCGACTAATGCGCTAATATATGTTAATACCGCTGTATTCACAATTTTACACTCCTACATCTTCATTCCTCAAGGAGCCATCCCACTGCGCTACAAATTAGAAGTTCGCTGGTTCGATTCCAGATGATGTCATTGGAATTTTTAATTGACATAATCCTTCCGATCGCACTATGGCCCTGGGGTCGACTCAGCCTCTAACAGAAATGAGTACTAGGAGTATTTCCTGGGGGTAAAAAGGCGGCCGGTGTGTAAGGCTGACAACCTTACCACCATCCTGCGCCATTGTCACGTAATCTGGGAACTTTAACTTCCTGGAACCCTCTGGGCACCTCGGAACTGTAATGGGACTGAAGGAGCCATCCTTAGGAAGTACTGATACATTTCGCGAGCAGGGTCAACAAAATACGTGTCCAGGTACAAATAACATATTAAAGAACAGCGATTTGTATATTGCGTGGTAGTTGTCACTGCCAACACGCTGCTCTTTTATCTGTTATTTGCTTCTAGACATGTATTTTGTTGACCCTGATCAGGAAATGTATCAGTACTCCGTGAGGATGGCGCTCTGAGGACTGAAACGTGTAGGAGTGTAACAGTGTGAACAATGTGGTATTAGCACATATTAGCGCATAACTCGTATTTTTACGTAAAATGGCTCAAAAACAGTTCTTGGAATCTTCCAACCTAACGCCAAAGAACCTCAGTAAGGATTAACCACTTTAAACGAGGTAATATCCCAGAAGACGTAACTTTTCAAGGTACATGGATTATAACAGCCAGTCACAGTCACGTAAACCTGTCTTAACATTCAAGGATCGTTTTTAAAACACCACTTCGTGATTATTTTCTCATTGACGCTGTCTGTTTCCGTGTTAGTGAAAGTAAACGAAGGTTGCCAACTGTCAGTAACACTGTCAGTTATTCAGTCTGTAGAGCTTCAAATATATGACGATTTAAAAAGTAACCTCGAAAATATTTTAAAAGAAAAAACCTTCAGGATTTAAACCCAATTTTTTTTTTGGAAGCGAAAGACGAGAAACTAAGAAAACCTCAGTCACATTCGAACCAAATACCTCCCGAATACATGTTAAGAGTTACTACTAAGCCAGAGCGTCTGGGTTCGTAATTTGTAAACCACTTGTACCAGCACACTAACTACAGTATGTGGTTGTCGCCATTTTCTCGACCCGGAAAAAAAAACTTTCTTCTCTTCCTCCTATTTTGACATAAGACATTAAATTTCAAGGCACCAGCAGCAGCAGCAGCAGATGGTATCCAAGAGCGTGAAGTGCATATTTGTCAGTGTGACTTGCTGTGTCTGGCCCACTTTAAATTCGCCTTACGTGCATAAAGTTTTGAAGGATGAGTCATTGTACGTAAAATTCCAGAAAATAATATAATAAATCTAAGCCTCCTATTATTAAACTGACATGTACTGTGTTCAACGTGAGATAATAAATATATTCACAGCGTTTTATTTCTCATGAAATGAAAGAATTCTATGATAAAATTCCCTTTGAAACCCCATGTTGTTACAAGGACTCAAAAAGCGTTCTTATCTTTAATTTGTTCAAACGAACCAGTAAAATATTGAAAAAAAACATACTGCATGTGCTATGAAAGCCTATGTACAACGGAAAAAACTTTTATTAACCGTTTAAGGACGAAAAGCAGTCCATTTTATTTAAAGGCCCAGGTCGTACCGCGCAGTGAACACTTGCCTCCTCGGTTATAGAAGCCGGTCGTTGATGGTTGCATAGGGAACACTTCGATGTTTTTCCTCAGACACGTATAAAAGATATACATATTCTGTGGGAGGAATGTAGAATTTGTGAATGTTTAGACTAATGGTACATACAGTAACCGCTAGGCTTTAAAAAGTTAAGTGATGCATTTCGAGAGATATAATAATTAAAATAATAATTACAAACATAAAATATGAGGTACGATGGTTTAACGGCGGTGATTGTAAATATTCAGATACAACACAAAGGATGCAGACAGTATAACATAGTCGGTATAGTGAGTAGGCTACGTGTCGGAATATCCGGGGTTCGAATCCCGACAAGAATAACAGACATTTCTCCAACAACGTCCAGGTCGACTCTGGGGCCAATCCTCCCACCCAGTGTGTCCCGTGGTTCTTTCCCAGTGGTGAAGGGTCCAGGGCAGGCAACGACCAGTTAACTTAATCTAGTTCCAAGGTTAAGATGAGTGCAGCAATACTTGTACTTCCCTATATACCTGAATGTCTTGAACAGAGGAAATTTCGCTTTACATAAAAATCAGTTTTTGCATCCTAGAAAACACACCACATATCTCAATGCAAATTCAATCAATCTAACCAATGAATGGTTGGATTCAAAACTATAAGAGTTTGAAGAAGGTGTATAACATAATGATACCGTCTTCTTTTCTTGGAAATTGTCCGTCGTCTATAGACTTTTTATACACTAAAACACTATGTTTCGGAAGCCGGCTCTGCTTCCGTCTTCAGGTAAAACGCACCTAACCTAACCTAACCCAATCGCACCGGCCGTCACCCCAATTTCCAGTCGAATCATCCACCACGTGTGAAATGAGAAGTTGTGCAGAGTCGATACCACAAAGCTACTGCCATACGCCAAGAGCAACAGGTCCGGTCCGACAAGTTTGTTACTTTTAAACAAAAAAGGTGGCAGGAACTAAATTGGTGAAACAGGCAGAGCGTGGGCCGTGAGACTCAGGGAACACAGGCGACATTTGGAAGTAGGTCACTTGGACAGATCTAGACTACCAGAGCATTCATTTGAAGAGAATCGCCGCCTACTTTGGGAAGAAGCGAAGATTTTAGAGACTGGAAAGTATCCAGTGTGCAGGAAGTGTAGGGAAGCGACCTACGTGGCATGATTACAAAATCCTATTAACAGACCCAGTGTCGAAATATTTTCCATCTGGCACTCTTCGATCAGGAATGAAATGTCTTAGTAATATTATTTTTTTAATCTTATGTTTATTGGACCGTGCATCATCTTGATAGTTGAATAAAGAGAGAACAACTTTATGTCACTTGCTTTATTATTTCATTATTTACTGCTCAACATGTTTCTGATGTATTAACATCCGAAACATGTTGAGCAGTAAATAATGAAATAATAAGGCAAGTGACATCAAGTTTGTCTCTCTTTATTCAATTATTTTTTTATTTTTATCGTTATACCGTGCATCCTGTAATTTATTTAATTACACACACCAACACATGCACACACACACACACACACATATATATATAAATATATATATATA
>Ga0123352_10006176_pt1 | contig 18286 bp, 17 predicted proteins | sample TergutLab28metaG_FD_89700 | JGI IMG/M metagenome (GOLD analysis project Ga0123352, IMG submission 89700) | Labiotermes labralis P1 segment gut microbial communities from Petit-Saut dam, French Guiana - Lab288 P1 | ecosystem: Host-associated > Arthropoda: Insects > Digestive system > Gut ... | reverse complement strand
GTTGTATTATGGTGTTTTGTTTTTTGAACCTTTAAGGGGTGGGGGGGGGGGGGATTTTGCTTGTATTGGTAATTTTGTAAAATGCGAATATGCGGTGTATGGAAATTTATCTTTTACATATTTTTGAAAAGAAAGAAATATGCATGCAAAATGTATTTCTGTCACATCGGTATGGTGCTGAAACTCGGATACTCGGATTGTAGATCAGAAATTCCTAGGAAGTTTTGAAATGTGGCGTTGGAGAAGGATAGATTGGATCAGTTGGACCGATCCTATGAAAAATGAAGAAGTATTACATAGAGGTAAGGAAGAAAATTATATCCTACATACAATAAAAGGAAGGAATACTAACTGGATTGTTCACATCTTGCTTAGGAGCTGCCTTCTAAAACGCGTTAGCTTAGAAGTGACTGGAAGACGAGGAAGAAGACTTAAGCAGTTACTATATAACCTTAAGGAAACGAGAGGATACTGGAAACTGAAAGAAGACATAGTTGATCGCATTCTGTTGAGAACTCGCTTTGAAAGAGGCTGTGGACCTGTCGTAGGACGGACTGCGGATTGATGAAGTAATGTGTTTCTTGTTATGAACCAAAGTGAATCTGATTGATACGAATCGACATGTAACATAGGTTTTCTGTACCGAATTCGAAATGTTGCATTTAGTTTATACGCTGCTACTTTCATGTGTTTGGAATGCCTGATGAACGTGGTGAAGATGCTGACAGGTCACTGCGAACTTCCTTCGCATTGTACCTAAAAACTGGCAACGCCCAAAGGAGCTGTTGTTCAGAAGTGTCAGATACACAAACGTCATTCATATGCTGTGTCTTCCCCTTACCTCCACGTCGGGCATCAGCTTTGTACCTGTCCTCGTAGTGCTGCACTCTATCTTCGATGTGAAATTGTGTCATTTGCTACAGCTCAGTCGTCGAACCTAAGTCTCCCGACCAGGCGTTTATTTCATGTATTGTAATGAAATGAAGTAACAACATGGGTTTTATGGTCACACACGAAATATATGTAAATATAACCACTTGCTAACATTTTTGCAAGAACTGTCGTAACATCATTTGCCCTTGTCTGTCTGGTAAGTCGCCACTGATAATAACGTGACAGATTATTATATACAACCTGCTGACTCGTGGTATAAATCTCTGCCTTTTGCACTGTTCATTAGGTGTTTACGGATTAATCTTGGCCGCGAGATAGCACTTGACTTTCATAATAGCTTTCTTCAGATTCGGTGCTTATCTTTATCCTCACACAGAAAACTGTTCTAGACACTTTATCATTTATTCTGCAGATTTACCTCATAGTTCAGTGAAATTGTTGCTATGCGACGGATAGACCAGTCATTTTGTCATGTTTCGAAAAGTTACACCACACACACACACACATTTAAATAATGTCACTGAAATTAGGTACTACCAATCCACGAGCATAATCACCAGAAATGATCTGTTGTATCACGTTGTCTTTAAGCACAAAAAGGAACGATCTTGAAAGCTGCCCGTCTACCTTATTAAGCTTTCTGAGTAGACTGCATACGCCACTAGGTTGAGGGCTTCTTGGTGTGTACGTAAAAGAACCCGGTTGACTGCAGATTTTTATTTCCCTACTGGAGGGATTTTCGTTTGTGTGGGTCATCTAGGGCCGGTGTATATCCACCCTCAAGGGAATCCCTTCTGGTTGCCCTTATTCACTGAGCCATGAGCACCGGTATAGGAGAAAAAGGCTTTGAACTCAGCAAGCACTTCTCTAAAGGACCGTCTTGTAACCCCAGTACATCCGTCGCCGGTAATCAAAAGCTCTGTACCTTACCCTAACCTACTTCTGTGTTGCCCGTCCGGCCGTTATCGTTTCGATTTCTCCCTTTAGCCCCTTAAAACCAGTGACTTGACGCTCTATCCCATGGGGAATATCAAAATCTTCTCCCCTTTCATTCCTTCTACTTGTCCGTCAAATCAGAACTCACAGAGTTTCGAAGTGTGAACGACAAGAGCAAGCAGGTGTCTGCTTCAGCATACGACATATGTCTTGTTCACGCGCGTAACCTTGGTGTAAGTGCAAAGAGAAGTGACAATACTGTCAGACGGCCGTAAGGAGGTCTGTGTATAATAGAACATGGAGAGATTTGTGTAGCTTATGATTAGTTTATTTCTCGTTAACAAGAATGTAGAACACAGCCGTAGTGTGACGGCAGCTCATAAGCCCTGTGGCAAAGTTGTCATGTTATTTGAGATCGACAGAAATAATTCGAATTTGCATTCATGAAAAAGTTAAGAGCAGATTGAATTCGTGGAGTGCTTGCTACCACTAATTCAGAATCTTTTACGTTTCCATCCGCTATCTGAAGACGCAAAGACTAAAATATGTAGATGTAGCAGAACTACTTTGTTGTCGTTTGTTTTACCACAATTTGGTCTTTCTTTGTTTTACATCAGAGTTCAGAAGTGAATACTGGAGCCGAAGATAGAGAGGTTAAACGAGGCTGGATAAATTTGTGTACTGGAAATTTCAATTTGTGATGTTAAACACGAACAAATGAGGCGACAAAATCAGGGACGTGTTGAGTTGGACATGTAGCACTCATGTGTAAGATGAGACATGCCTTCAAAATTATAATGGGACACAGTGACAGGAAGCGATTAATTGGTACACTGCGTTATAGAGATAATATTATTAAAATGGGTCTCAAAAATGGACCTACGGCGTGAAGACGTGGATTGCATCGAACTGATTTGGGAGAAGGAGGAGGTCGAATGTCGGTGTGCTGTAATGAAATTTTGGCCCCTTAATAGTGGAGCGGAGGGTTGGAAAGTTTTTGAATAGTTAGGCCACTGTCATCTTTGCGAGAAGAACTCTGACAGGACGTTATTCTTCATGCGGCAGGTGCCCTTCAGTATGTCTGTTAACCGAACACTTTTCTCTAAACCTTATTTGTTTACGTTAATTTGTCATTTATTTCGTGGAAAGTGCTAACGCGGATTAAAACACCTGAAATTGTTTCTGAGTGAGAGATTGAGATATGAACTGTGGCCTGTCACCTTCAAGGCCTATAATGGAGTTTTACTTGCTACATAATTTGTTTCAGGTATTTCGTGGAAAGTGCTAACCTAGAATTGTGAGAGACTGAGGTATGAACTGTGGCCTGTCACCTTCAAGGCCTACATAATTTGTTGAACCCTAACTCACCTCGTCCCCACAACAAGAAGTAGAAATTTATTCGATGACATTTCCGTCTTCGAAATTGGAACAGGAAACCTAAAAATGCAAGATCCTGTAACGTGCACACATTGGTTGCCTGAAATACATATCCGTCTGACGCGACAGATGTGACCTTGACCTCGAACAGCTGGGCAGTTTGCTCTGCCAAGTTTTTCCGCCCGTGATAGCACAAAATAATCGTGTGCTGATATTGCACTCAGACTGGCCGGAACGTGTTTGTTTTAGACAACACTTCGTCCTGCGGCTGTGAGAGTATCGTCAACACAGAATCTTGTGTTTACTGAACTGCAGCATCAAAAGATTCATTTGTATATAAAATAGTTTGTAGCAACAATTATAATTTGTGTATGAAATATTCCAGCTAAGGTTTCGTGCATGTTCCAGCTCAGGGCATAGCCGTTCGTCTTGAATAAAAATAAAGAAGCAGTGCCGAGCAAAAACGTAAAGCCTTTTGCCTTGTATTTCTGGTTCCTTCGTCATTGTTGTTGCCACCTGCTGCTTTCTCAAAGCAGTTAATTGTGTGAAAATGTAGACCTACGCCGTTTAAGAATAGCGCCCAAGACGTGTGGTGTGTGTTGGGTTTACTGTGTATGCAATGGGTGTAAACCTATGGAACGCGTACCCCTGTGGTACTCGAAGAATGTTTCTAGACTCGTCAGCAAGCTCGACTCACTGCAATATTTTAACACGAAACGAATATCTTTGAAAGTAAAGGCGTATTCATCATTCGCCGGTGCGGTACAGGCTGAAGTGACATCTATAGTCATATTTATGGCATACACATACAATTTTATGTAGGAAATGTAGAGGTTAATTAGCTGCCGAAAACCCGTACGGGAATGTTACTGGCTCTTATTGTTAAACATGTAGCATTTGTAGCGGTCATTCTCAAGCGTGCTCGGCATTCCTGGTGTCGGCCTTGAGATGGGCGCACTTCTTCAAACCCCACCGGTCCTTGAGGTCCGGTCAAATATTTGGTTAAAAGCGTCATAATGAATTCGGAATCGGAATAGGCCTAACCCATGAAAGTGAAGAATATCACAATGTATGATTAAGGGAATGGTTGTGAGGTTGGAGAAAATTAGCTGTAACGGGGTTTGTCTGACAGGTGACATGTTGGCTGAGTTCTTAGCAATGTGAAATTTTAATCCTGGAATTGATCTGAAGTTAATAGTTGGTCTGCCTTGATTAGAAGGTTTGCAAATTTAAAAGAGACTGAAGCTGGATGGGTTCAGTTTACCTTTGCACATTCCAACTGAAGTTCTGCAAAACATTTGAAGGAAAACGAATACACCTTAGGGTTTCCTTTTCGTTGGACAACCCGGGTATGTTTTTGTTCAAGACGCATTCCTTTTTAGGCCCTTTCACAAAATTGCGAACGGCGACTGTTAGATTCCTCATGTCTGTCCGTCATTCCGCCCGTCCTCTGCCCTCCCCCCTCATGAAACAACTTGGCTTCCAGCGGAAGGATTTTCGTGAAATTCTATGTTTGGATTTTCCGAAAATATTGAGAAAATTCAAATTTCATTAAAATCTGACAAGAATAACGGGTCGTTTGTGTGAAAACCTATGTACATTTATAATATCTCGTTGAATTATTCCTAGAATGAGAGATGTTTTACAGGAAAATTCTAGAGAAAAAACACATATTTTATATTCAGTAATGTTTTTACGAAAATCATGCCGTTTATGAGAAAATGTGGAAAAATATGGTAGAGCCAAACAGACCACCGATGACAATATCATACGGCACATGCGCTTTGCATGCTGGATAACTAAGGCTACCGACACACACGCAGAGTATGTTATCCTTATTACTTTTGCACGGCGACAGTGGTTACCAGAATGCGCCTTGGTGTTACGTTATACAGATATTGCCTGTTTTGTTCTTTTCTGTGACTGGTTTAGCTGCTGTACAGGAGCGTTTTAGAATACCCGTAAAGAGAGCGTAATTCCCTGCCCTTTGCAAATTTTACGATATTTTTGTACTCACTGACAGACGAAAACATATAAGTTTTAAATTGTTTGTTCATGTATCAAGAAGTGAACGTAAAAGATTCCGATATATCCAAACTGTAAATTCCAGGGCCAGTAACACATTTACGGTTACAAAAAGTTGTTCAGATTCCGCTGCAACGACGCAACAATGCATGTTTAATATTCACGTATACTGTAATGAAATGCCGAAGTGTTTTTTAGACATTTATCATCATCATCATCATCATCCGTCACGAGTTAGGCTTTGACAAACCTGTGTCGGCCTCGTCTAACAGTCTCTTCGAATGTCTTTCAAGCCGTCTTTGTCCATTTCGTCTATAATTCATCATTATTTTTGGCATCCCTGTGAATGTATTTTGTTGACTGAGTCCTGCCCAGCCCTCGACATCTCTAAATTAGTGATCATAGAATTATCTTGATGATTCTGTGTATTACGTTGACTTTGTCCCTCTATCTGAAGTATATCTGCTGTAAGCAACATTGCGACATTGTGCTTTACGTACGTCATACTGACAGATATTTTACTTTTGAGTGCATTTATTTTGTGACCTTTATTTTGTGCACATTTGTGTGTGTGTGTGCTTGCGTGCATGTGCGCTTCCGAGTGTGTGTGAAGAAAAGGATGCCTGGGATTTAGTTCACCTCTCTTCCAAATTAGTGGTAAAATTAACTAGCCAGATTATTCCTTTAAAGTGGGTGGGCAGCACATCAAATTTGCGTAGTCTTTCTCAGGCTCCGTTACGTCAGGTATGATCCCTCTTTCATGCCCTTTTCAAGCTCTCTCTTCTACCGCGTCATTGTGAGACTAGCTGGTCTTATATTTCGTGCCTGCCCTTGTGTTCTTATGGTTTTTTCTTTCTTTTCAGTCTTTGGCTTAAATGATGTTTATGTATCATTTTAGTTCGATCATTGAGTCAGGGCGCATTCAGTTTTATTTTATTCCTATTTTTTTGTGTTAATGACAAAGGAGTTCTCACTGAGTTCTAAAAGCGTGCGCCTAATTACATGTCATATTTACATTACAGCTGGAATAATTTTGTTATTAAATTCATTTGAATGTGTTTAAAGTGGGTTGATTTTACGTAAATGCTTAACCCTTGGAAAGGCGCTCCCTTAGGAAAAACTTTCGTCTCTTTAGGGTGGAAACTGGAATGGATGCCAGTAATGAACGATGCCACAGAACAAGTATTGATTTTAAATTGCCGTCTTCTTTCGTTCTTTCTTTCCAACCCCGACTTTCAGCCCCCTTCTTTCGTTCTCGAGCATCCCTTTCTTTCTCTGAAACTGCTAGAGAAGAGGATGAGATGTTATTGCACCTGTCCTCTGGTGAGTACAAAGCATGTTCGTTTTTCTAGATTGTACTAGTGTTTATAAGATTGAATTTAAAAATTGAACATTCTTTATGCACCGAGGTACAGGTGCTGTTGCCAGTTGTATCTCAGGGAAGATTTACATTGTATTAGAAATGTTGGAAGGAGTAGGGTAGGTGCTTGTTGTGGGTTCGAAAGTGGGGTCTGAGTTGTCCGTTGAGCGGGATGTGGGACTGTCATTTTATTCTGCTTTCAAGGTTTGCTATTCTGGGCTTTAAACTCTAGCTACTAACATTTTTCAGCTCTGCTATTCTGTTACTCTTTTGTAACAAAGCAGAATGCAGTTGTTTTCGTGGTATCTCGCTGACTTTGTGCATTAATGAACATGTGAATACAAATGTTTGTAATGATGCATTAATAGTCGAAGTGTATTGCTAATACAGAGTTTGAACTTCCAGAATATTAGACAGAAATGTTACTTTTTTTTTCAGTCTCGAATTCCATTTTGGGCTGAAAATAAATGGAAATGAAACATTGCCTACGTACCGCGCGCTTGGACTCACTTTCCTCTCTCTCTTTCACACACACACACACACACACACACACACACACACACACACACAGCTTCCAGGACTGTACTGGCACGTCATTGTTAAAAATATTCACTAGAAATGAAGTATGTAGATTTATGGATGTTTATTGACATCTGTGCAGTATTTCTTAACGCTATTTCGTTTCTTTATTTACGCAAAAAAATTATTTTAACTCAATTGGTTACTGGGGAGGCTCGATGGTAGTTGCTTTGTGGGAAGTAGAATAATAGTTTCCTCCTTGTGCTTGTGTGCTGTAACTGCTGTATGGCCTAAGTAGCTCAGCTTTTCAAAAGGCCTGTTATTGGTTTCCGGATGAATTCTCTTCGTTGAAGTCCGCCCAAGTTATACTTCCATGTTTAAAATTTAATTACCCCAGAAAGGAAACTTGTGATGCGTTGTGAGATTTTGAGGTTCCCATAGCGGTGACTGAGAAATACCATCTTCTGGGATGCGACACAGTGAAATATGGTATAAATATGAACGAATGTTTATTAGTGGAGTCAAATTATAAAGGGGACTGTCGCCACCAAAGCTATAAATTGGTGTAAATTTACAAAGCTTTTGAGGAAACCAAATGCTTCCATCTTCAGGGTAGAATAGTGTCATCCCAGAAAGCGGTACATATACTCTTCATTCTTGAAGTGTTATTTACACGAGGTGCGTGGAGCGTGATGGGAACATAATGCAATTAGTACGTCCGTCTGTTCTATTGTTTTAGTTCGGCAGCTGTCTTGCCAATTTTTATTAATTGTGTATTTGATGTGTTCGTCGTACCATCTTAAATTTGATTGTGTACATCCAGTGTAACGCCTATTTTATATGAATTTCAAATTTAGCTTGATCACGCCCTCAAAAAATTCGTTGTAGAAAAAAGTGTGTGTGATTTAGCATGAGGGTGTAATAAACTTAACAGCTTTCATAGATTTGCAGCTTTCATATCTATAAAGTTCATACACCAACAAATGCACTCTTTATTAAACTTGACAGAGTTTTAAAATTTACATTAAACATCACTTTGACTTGCTCCTACATGTTCCGGTATACGACCATCATCAGGGAGCCTTCACTAGAGCCTAACTAGCAGCTTTCATTTCAGATGATTTTTGGCGTGGCGCGTATGTATGGAAGCATGGGCGTTCAACAGTAGAAATGTGGTTGTGCGCTGGCAGTTTCTAGCCCTTATGTTGTATACCAGGTAACTGCAGTGCAAACTTAAGTACTCGGAAAGAAATAAGAAAACTTTGCGGCCCTTCGAAATTATAGAAAAACTCGCATCTAAATATATGCCTGTTTCTAATGTCTTAGTGTAAAATATTTTGTGACCTGCACAATCGATATAATTCGTCGGACTGCTTTCTATAGCTTTGATATCAGTTGTCGTCTAAGACTCTGGTGGTTTGTGTTAGAAATTTTTGGCTATTGTTTTGGCCACGCGACTGGTTTGTGTTTGCAGTAAATGACCATTAAGAACAGTGTTTCCCAACCAGGGCCCCGCAAATACCATTAGGGCTTCGGCAATAAATCATGGAATAAAAACATTACAGTTTTTTAACACCGTGCAAAGTTCCAAATATACCTCAGCATGTTGCGAGAATTTCTGCCCGGCAGTTGGCAATGCTGGAGTAATCTTCTTGGGCTACCAGCTGCGTCTTTGTTTTCTGGTCTGTAAACGTTTTCATGGATAGGGTTTTTTCGGGATATGAAAATTTATTTTATGGTTTCCTCCATCGAAGGAAGGCTGGCAGACACTGATGAAGGCGACAGATAAATGCAAGATACACTACACTATACAACTTACAGTTTTATAACAGCAACCTAAGACAGTGTCTTTGCCCATGTTGAACTGCATATTGCATCATAGTACAGTAGCAGTACCTCATCGTATCCATAAGAAATAAACAGAATGTGTCATACATATTTGGCTGTGGAGGAAATTTATACAGGTCGGGTTGAACTGATTCTCTGACGTTGGCGCATGAACCGAGGATTGATGGGCATTCTTTTAAAAAGTATAAAAACCTGCACTGTGTTCATAATGTATGTGGTTGGACCGCAGTGCCAATCTGAACATAATGGGTCCAATATTCCATCCACAGGATCTAAACCTAGTTGTCCAGTCCTGAACAACTTTTCTTTATCACTAGTTATGTTATGAATCAGAAAACTTACCAGTATTTAATTCAAATAGATTTAAGCCCTTCGGAAGAAAAGGGCATATATTTTCTTCCTTGTGCTTCAGTATGTGAGGCGAGGCTAATAACTATAGTAGAAAATAATAAATAAAACACTTAGTGATTCATTTGTTAGTGTACTTCACTCAAGAGTCTTAAAAAGTTGCAGAATTTTTTAAGGTATATTACCATGAAAAATCCTGGCGGCGTTATCTCTAACAGAAAATGAATTAATTACTTACTTGTTTCGGCATTTACGTGCATGATATTCTGCCAGTTAAAGTTCCGAAGGAAAGACAGGCATAGGCATGATGACCTATTTACTTGTCTGGTGCCAGTGGGGCCAAGAATCCTGTTTGTAGGTGGTTGGTACATCTGCGTGGACGGTAATCACCGTTGCGAGGCGTTTTCCTTCACCCGGTGCATACATTCATCCATTCTTCGAGTGGTTTTCGAACCACGATCCCAGCGTCCTAGCGGCAGAAGGCATCAGAGGATGTCTTAAACAGCATTTCGCATTTGAAGTATGTAACTCTTACGGTAAAATAGAGTGTATACTGTACGTGCAGGGCACGAATAGAATGCATTGACTGCAAGTTAGGGTACATGCAACATTCTACCTTTGTAACTTCTTCCTGTGATTAATTGACATTCTTTATTAATGGCCAGAATGGGGCCGAAACATGTTGGAGATAAACGGGTTGCTGCCCAATTTGATGTATATTTGTTGGTGTAATTACGAAAATTTTTGTAATAAGGAGGACTTGCCTGAAGAGTGGAAGGAGTCGATCATTTTACTTATTTATAAGAAGGGCAATAAAGCAGATTTTAGTAATTATAGAGGCATGTCACTTTTGTCAACTATGTACAAAATTTTGTCCAACACCCTGCTGACAAGGCTATCTCCATGTACGGAGGAAATTACCGGGGATCATCAATGTGAATTTCGACGCAACAGATGAACTGCAGATCATATTCTGAATGAAGGCATCACGGTGTGCTTGAAAATCAATTTGTATTACACAAACGTACGTCAGCACAATCTATTTATTCTAGAGTAAGGCTACATGTTTCGACTAGTTGTTAGTCATCTTCAGGCCCCTACAGTTCTGTTACCGGATACTAGATACTCTTGAATAAATAGATTGTTCTGACGTACGTTTGTGTAATACTAATTACAGATCATATGTTCTGAATTCGTCAAATACTTGAGAAAAAAATGGGAATGCAATGAAGCAGTGCATCAGCAAGAAAGCTTATGATTCAGTTAGGATAGAGGTCTTGTATAATATTCTCATTGAGTTTGGTATCCCCATGAAACTGCTAAGGCCAATAAAAATGTGTCTGAGTGAAACCTATAGCACAGTCCGGGTAGGTAAGAATTTGTCTGAAATGTTTCCTATTAAGAATTGTTTGAAAGAAGGAGATACGTGGTCCCCATTACTTTTCAACTTTGCTTTAGAGAATGGCTTTAGTAGGGTTCATTTAAACCAGGATGACTTGAAATTAAATGGTACACATCAGCTTTTGGTTTATGCTGATGATGTTAATATATTGGGCAGAAGCGTACATACTATAAAGAAAAACACAAAAGTTTTGTTAGTCGGTAGTAAGGAGATTGGTCTGGAAGTGAACACTGATCAAGTAAGCACATGGTCACGGCTGGAGATCAGAATGAAAGACGAAGTCACAATATGAAGACTGATAATAGCTCCTTTGCAAGGGTGGAAGAGTTCAAATATTTGGGAAAAACTTAACAAATCGAAATTATACTCAGAAAGAAATTAAGAGCAGATCGATGTCAGGGAATGCTTGCTGTCATTCACTGCAAAATATTTTGTCTTCCAGTTTGCAATCCAAACGTTTAAAGATTGAGAGACACAGAACTATAATTTTGCCTGCTGTTTTGTATGGGTGTGAAACTTCGTGGCTCACATTGAGGGAGGAACGTAGGCTGAGGGTGTTGGAGAATTGGGTGTTGAGGAGAATATTTAGGCCTAAGAGGGACGAGGCAACAGGGGAGTGCAGAAAACTACATAATGAGTAGCTTACTGATCTGTACCCCTCAACCAATATTGTTCGGGTTATAAAGTCAGAAGAATGAGATGGGCGGGTTATGTAGCACGCATGGGGGAGAAGAGTGGTGTATACAGGGTTTTGGTGGGGAAACCTGAGGGAAAGAGACCGCTTGGGGATCCAGGCGTAGAAGGGAGGAGAATATTAAAGTGAATCTTCAGGAAGTGGGATGTGAGGGCATGGACTGGATCGAGGTGGCTCAGGATAGGGACAGGTGGCGGCCAGTTGTGAATGAAGTAGTGAGCCTTCGGGTTCCATGAAATGCGGGGAATTTCTTGACTAGTTGAGAACCGCTTAGCTTCTCACGAAGGACTCTGCCCCATGTAGTATGTAAGTAATTACGAAGATTATGCAGTAATGTGATCTGTGAGTAAAGTTTTCTTTTCTCTTTTTCCTACCCGGAAAACGCCGCACTAAGGGACCTTTTCAGACTTACCTAGGCCCAGTAGATAGGCGTAAGTCCTGGAGAGAAGCGAAAATCTCCCACAGCCACACCGTGCCTTCACCTGCTGATAGATGCCCTGTCTCAGTAGATCTTCACTGTCGATACACGTGCCCAGACTCCAGATATCTCTCTTTTATGTCTTCCTTACCTAAAAACCCTCTATCGGTCAAAAGAACTTTTATTATGTGGACAGGTTAACTGTGCCTTCACTTCGAAGCCCGAGTTTTCGGCTTGTAACTTTTAGCACGTCCCTGTTAACAACGCCGGCGTTAAGGGTAGGTAAAGCTGTACCTTACCGAAAATCGTATTCAGCATTGTGGTAGTGTATTGTCCGTGTATGCTGTGTACACATTTCTTAAATTCGAGTGTTATTTCGTCGAGCAGTCGCACATTTAGTGCAGTCGGTTAAGCCAGATTACCAAATCAGTTTGTTGAGTCGATTTCTGTGGTCATCAGGTTACCTGATTTTTATTGTACGCACGAACGGGCTTATATAGCGGCAGTGGCTTCGAATTGTGGCAAACTTGTCGACAGTCGGTCAAACGACGCGCTTTTTGATCAATATATGTAGCGTAAAATTATAAAATTGTATAGTTCTACACAACTCTGAATTTATTAGAATTATTAGTTGTATTAGTGTTTCGGCCCACATAGAGAGCCATCTTCAGGCTAGTCTTCAAAGTGGTTTGTATGTACAATTGTTGGTGTTTTGAAAGTTACGAGATTGACGCCCTTTTTGCTGGCTTAATTCTTTTGTTACTGTGCATGAAATTTCGACGTAGGGCGTCCCTATTTATGATCATCTTGTCTCAGCCTTAATGCTGCATTATTGAGCAATAAAAACTCTTCAGTACGACGGACGTATTCAGGCTGAGTTTGTTTTTGTAATTGATATTGCTCAGATTGGACGTGTTCTGGTATGTCTGCTCCATCTTCGTTCTTCAGTGGCGTATTAGCTACACTTCCCGTCTCGTTTAGTATAAATTTTTGGCACGTCCGTCTATTTGAAAACACTTGCTTACTTATCCCATATCCTCGTTGCAAGTCAGACTCACTCTATAGTGTCTTAACGTTTGCATTTGGAAGAGCTCCGTTAAACAACGCTCGCGTACACTTCATAGACCGGGCGTATTGAGTAACATACGTAGAGTGAAAGCCAGGGCACAAAGTATGTGTACGTTATGCCATGTGTGTACGTGTTAACCTATTCACACAACATGGTTCGTTATTTTCTACGAAACCGTTGAGAATAGACGACTTGCTACCCACAGTGCATTCGACGGCTCATGCGAACACGTGTAGACGTTCTGACGTATAAATGATGTATGTAACTACACAACAGTATCTGACGTGACGGAAATTACCAATACTCCCTACTGACTTCGCCTTCTGCTTCAATTGAAGCTCTCGGCAGATGATGCAGTGTGATCTTCTGTCTTCAAAACTGTAAATTTAAGCTCACTAGAGAAGAGAGCTGTATGATATTGTGGAGAAAGTTCTTTCCCATACCGTCGTAACGAGATATTAAAGCTAAGGTGTCTGGGATATTCATTCATGCAATTTAGTTACGGAATCTTAGTTGGGAGGACTACTGTAATGTGAGTTAGATTATTTTTTCTTTACCTATTTAAGTTCGTGGGGTGACTGTGACTTCTATTGTTGAACTCACCTTCTCAGAATATTTCAAATTTGTTGCTCCTGTCTAATTTCGTAGACATACCAATGGATGTAAGACAAGAGAGGAACAACAGTGAATAAGATGAAATTCGAGGCGCGGAGCAGTGCCGTAAAAATTTCACATTCATCCATTTATATTAGCCCGTTACGTCAAAGATGTTACGTATTCTGTTTTCTGCATTAACATTAAGAATCTCTGCGTTTTGTGCACGAAGTGTGTTGTTTTGTAATCGTGTGTTATAATAAACCGATTATTTTCGTAAACAGCAATAACCGTTCGGTCTTTATAATGGAGGCGCAGTGCGTTTTCTATGAAACAGAACTGGATTATTCTATAGCGTGTAGCTTAATTCGGGTGACGTTTGTGTTTCGGGGGTGGGGATGAGGGTTGGCATAATTTGTTTTATTCTTTTCTTAAAATGTTTCTTTTTTTCTTACAGTTTTCATGTAATTACAAGTATATATTCCCTTGCTAGTGGTTTCCTGTTCTAAATGTCCTGTTATGTCCTGTTGCATCGAACAGTCGTAGGAATATTATTATTTATAAATGATGTCGCTTTTAGCACAGCGTCTGGATGGTCTATATTGTATGAAAGAGTTTATAGGGGGGTTTAATTCATTTTCTAACCACAATTTGCTGTCCATCTCACATCAGGTGAATTTACTTTAGTTAATCTTGAGAAGCCATCAGTTGTCAAATTAATGTTGGCCGTATATATTGTGGATGTTCTTGCCGTAAAATATCGTTCCCTAAGATGAGGGCAATACGAAATGTGTTAAGTGTTTGAAGTGTGTGTGTGTGTGTGTGTGTGTGTTTTATTAGCGACCCATTTCTGCATCGTTTCGATCTGCTGATCCCCACTAGCCAACAACACACTTGCCAGATACAACCGAATTATTCGTAGCGTAAATGTCTCATTAGTAATTGCTGTCAATTTAAAATCTAAACATAGATCTCTAACAACTCTTACCATATTGATTTACATTCTGAAAGAATAGACTGGTTGAACCAAAGTTTCATTCCGTGATTCACACAAATTAAGTTACCCGTGCAGAGTACGATTGGAAATTTACACATTTTTTTTGCAAGAGCAAACTGTTGTGGTGGGAGGAGGGGTGATGTCTCGCCGTGACTCTGATTAAACCATTGACTCTGGGTTTAGTTGAGCAACCAGGTGAATGTTTTCTTTGTGGGCTGTAGCTAGGTCCACGTGGAGCGCGGTGTCTATTAAGGCAATTAGGCAAAACGCGTCTCGGCGGAGTTGACGTCGCAGTAGTTAAAGTGTCGTCACGGGAATTGGTCACTGTCCCCTCGCTCTCAAACTTTTCTGAAAACTCTTTATGAGCGAAGGACACATTTGGCAGTCTGCGCAGCGAGTTTGTGGAATTAGAAGGACTTTTCATGTTTAGGCGTTTGAATCCCAACGCGCCTCTAAAGTTAAAGCAATTGGTTTCTTAAAAGAGGCGTTGGAAGCCTTTTGCAGTTAATTCGTTATGTGCAGGTGGATTGGTCGGTCTCTATGCTACAGATCTCCCATCACGCATTTCGTGGGTGTTGGATGTTGGACCGAACTGCGTTGTGTAGACTATCTTGATTCTGTCCTGTTTACATAGCCACAAAATTCTACGATTTTCACTCATAACTACAAGAGAATCATGCCTTACAGGTTGTGCCTTATAATAAGGTAGACTTTCCCAAGTAGCAAAATCTAAAATATTCGTTCGTAGTACTACTCAGGGACAAGTGTAACAGGCACAGTATTGAAATAAAAATGTCTATTCGGAAAAATACTGCACGTTTTGGTCGAGAAAACTGATGGTAAGCGACCACCTGGAAAATCGAGATATAGGTGGGTGGATAATATTAAGCGGGGACTTATGGTTGCAGAATGAGAAAATCTGAATTGGGTCTGTTTGGCTGAGGAGAGAGACTAGTGATAGGCTGTTGCGAGCACGGTAACGAACCGTCGGTCTCCACAAAAAGCGCAGCGTGGTAGTAAAACAAAGGCTTTATGATTAGGTCTCATAAAGCATAATTTTCACGGACTTTAGTCGTACATATCATGCGCTGTTAATACCATGTTTAGATAGTACATATTCATAGTCTGATAATGAATTGAAATACAGTGTAACCCCTGAGTTACGATGATGTATTCATGTGCAATCGATCCTACGACCGGATTCGTACGGTATTTGAGCCGAATTTTTATTTTATTGCTTCAGTAAGCCTAATAGTGGTGGTGGTGGTCGTGGTGGTGGTGGTGGTGGTGGTGGTGATATTGGTGGAGGTGGTGATGATGGTGGTATTGTAGGTGGTGGTTTTGGTGGTGGTGATGATGATGACGATGATACACTTGAAGAGAACTCACGCATATTATTTAATTCCGATTCAGTCTACATTAAACTTTTCCGTCCGAACCGCAGAATTTCTCACCGTCTCCGTATTTGTAGTTGTTCATGTGGGAGCTGTAGATGGTAAAGAAGCACAGAATAGAACTAAAATTTTTGACCCAAATAAAGACAAAAGATCCTCAAATATCAAATTTCATAAAAATCCATCCAATGGGAGCCGAGCTGTTCCATGCGTACGGACAGACGGACAGTTATGACGAAGCTAATTTAATTGTCGCGTTTCGCACTTTTGCGAATGTGCCTAAAAACTCACGAAATCGAATGCATGTTAGATGTGCAGTACAGTACAGTCATAAGCAGAGAAACTAAACGTACGACTAAATTATTTCGGAACGCTTATGTACCAGTTTTATATTCCTAAAACACCGATAAAGGTTTTTAGGCGAAAATTAGGTGATAGAAATTTGTATCAAAGTAGTGGAATATGCAAACTACCATATCGCACCAGCTGTGTGGTTTGTGTTGAACAGAATGCGACTCACTCACTCACTCACTCACTCGCGCCAAGGGCATTACGTATACAGAGATGTATGGACGGATAGAGACACCAGGTTTTCGAATTGTCAGTCTACGAACATACTTGTAAGAGTTAGCAGGTCTAGAATGGCGCAGCGCGTGCGTTGGGCTTACGCAGCGCAGTGTAATGAGACCTCTGTAGATATAATGTGTATTGAAATGACTTTAAATGTATATTATTCACCCGCATAGGATAAAATTGCTCCTACTTTCAGCACCTGACAGTGGCTTTAACGGCCAGAAGATGTGGACACTTAGGCTACGATACTTTCATTTATAAGAAACTTCCTGCTCTATTTTGAACGGGCATTTTCCTCTTAGTTAAGCTAATTAACGAACATTGTAAGGAAAATTACGAACAAGACATATCTGTCTCCATACATTGGTGATATTCAGGCCCTTCTCTCCCCGCATGATACGATATTAGCGAGGTCTGTCACGAAGTTCAAATCAGTCTCACCTAGGATTTCCAGTTTGCTGCTGTAATAACCCATTAAAGAAATGAGACTGCAGGCAATGAAGCCCTGGCACGTTTACGCAGTGATGGGAATTGTGTGCCAATGAACAAAGCTTTTGTCGATCTTATGCTTATTTGTATTATTTGTAGGGCGGAGCAGAAACGCAAGTTTTTCTGTGCAGGAAAAAAAAGTGAAAGATGTGTTAAGGGAAAACTGAGTATTAGTTGATAAGAGCATCAATGCAACTGCCTACCGAGGGATGTCGATCACAGCTGCCGAGTCGTCGAGGCGCCTGCTGTTTTCACTTGGAAAATTATATGCAGTCCAACACAACTGTGTCACGTGCGCGTGCGTGCTTATAGTAAGATCTTAAGTTCCCCTAAGACAACCTGAAGATGGCCAGTACAGGCCGAAACATGTAGTTGTCCATTATAAAGTGATTAAATACACCTCATGTGACACAGTTGTGTTTGACTACATACAATTTTCCAAGTTTCACACAAACAACGGGGATGACACACTTCCTACTGTTTTCGGCTGCCCGATAGTTAGTTCGAAAGCCATTCAGGGTGTAGGAGTAAGTGCAGGCCTTGTTATGGGCCTATCAGCGGTCAGGTGTTTGAAAGGTCTATAAATTCAGAAGTTAGGTATGAATTGGAACTGAGCACAGTCTAATTCCTGAAGACCGAAGAAGTAGGGGAAGGAGGAGGAGAAGAAGGAGAAGACTGAAAACGACTGACGAAGACTGAAGAACTACTGTAATTAGTAACTACATCCGTTGTGCTGATCAACAAAAGCCTATCGCCGGACTACCCCGAGCCAACCCAGCCTCCTTTACTACATCTTTACAACACACACACACACACACACATATGTATGTATGTATATATGTATATATATATATATGATCCTTTTTAATACTGTCACGATTCTTGTGATTGGCACTCCCAAATTATGTCTCACCTGAATCTCAACCAAATGTATGCACGAATTTCTTTTCTCTGTCGTGGGTGCTACGTGTCCCTTCGAACTCATCGTCGATAGCCCTAACTATGTAGACGAGGTATATGTTTTGACACTTCTTATTATTTAATGTTTTAGTCTTTTATTACATCATGCATTTTAGGTTGAAATTTCCCAGCTTAAGTCTCTCGATTATCCTAAATATGCTTTTTTTTTCCTTCAGAGTTTCTCTGCCATATGAATTGGGTAGTGAATTCATACATTTTTATATAATCTCCTGATCTTATATAGAATACCAGTAAACCAAAATTTCTTGAGTTTAGCTGCTGTTTGAAGCGTGATTATTGTTTGGGTGTTTTCTTGCATGTGTTAAACTGTATATGTGTATGTGTGTGTGTGTGTATATATATATATATATACACACACATACATACAT
>Ga0123352_10006174_pt1 | contig 18287 bp, 15 predicted proteins | sample TergutLab28metaG_FD_89700 | JGI IMG/M metagenome (GOLD analysis project Ga0123352, IMG submission 89700) | Labiotermes labralis P1 segment gut microbial communities from Petit-Saut dam, French Guiana - Lab288 P1 | ecosystem: Host-associated > Arthropoda: Insects > Digestive system > Gut ... | reverse complement strand
TGTGAATAGTGGTGGTTGGGGAGTAATATGAATTTTGTTTTACATTCTTTGTGTCGCTCCCGGCCGAAATACGTGACGTTTGTGAAATAATGTGGGGAAATGTTGTGGAGTTTATGCAATACATATTGTTTTCCCCCTGTAACAGAGGTTCAACACGAGCGCGCCACCATGTTAGGTTATACGCACATTGCCTGCCTTGTTGAATGTGAAACCTGTTGGTGCGTGAAGTAACTAGTGGGCTTTAAAAGGTTGATCCGAGCATCGTGTAGCTTTTCATAACATCAGTGATTCGCTTAAGCAGCGCTACCTGTTGATAATTCGCCAACGCGGAGGATCTCACCATTCCGTTTTGCGATGAGGCTGACGCAAGTGAGGATTGAAATGACAGTAGTTCGCCACAGACTTTCCTTGTAGTGCTATTCAGTACCCCCTACATGTTGTGATAAACATCTAATGCTTTTTTGTTCTTCGAAACTATTATTGCTGCCTTTATTGTTGCAGTGGTAAGTTTTTTCTCCGCACGAAGAGGCCGCTGCGTTTTACACACTTTTGCACGTTCATCACACACACACACACACACACATTTCCCGTTACTTTTTCACAGACTGGTGAATACTGTCATGCGATTGCGCGGTACGAACAACAAAGCCAGCTCCAAATTTTCTCGCCAGAGCAACATAGGAACCGCCAGAAGAATAAAATCTTTCGGCAGCAATCCAAGAATGTTCGTGTACGATGTCATCTGGAAGCTGAGGTCAGCGTTTTCTGTCACATCATCAGAGTATTCGTACTGTACGTGCAGAGGTACATCCAATTACGTTCGCCAGTAAGGACATAATATCAGTTTTAAAACATCAGCAGTAAACACACACTATTTGCCCCGTTGTTGCAGTTGAACATTGCTCATGTACCAGTGTTGGTAGTTACTGCCATCACAGTCATGTTTCACTGCGCATGTTTATATAGAGTCCGTTCATTTAAATTGGGGTTTTTTTTGAAGACCCTGTTCTCCGCGATGTTTTTTTGTTGCGTGATATTCTGTGTTTAGGCCCTTTCGCATATTTGCGAAAGGTGACTGTTAGCTCCGCCATGCCCGTCTGTCCGCATAGAACTTCTCGGCTTCCACAGGACGTATTTTCATGAAAATTTTTATTGGAAGAGTTTTCGAAAATCTGCCGAGAAGGCTTTGACAAGAGTAACGGGTACTTTACATCAAGACCAATATGCATTTTTGATCATTTCTTTCGCTCTCACACAAAGGTTGTAGAGAATATCGAATCACATTTTATGTACAATAATTTCTTTCTCCCCCCCCTTCCCCGTCGGAAATCGTTTCGTTTGAGAGATAACGTGGGGAAATATTATAGAAACGGACAGACCACAGATGACAGTATGTAGCTTGCGCTTAGGATGCTGGATACCTTAGACTACAAACGTACCCTCGGAATATGTAATTATTGTATTTCAACTTCAGCAGTGGTTGCGTTTACGTACCTGAATGTTGCGTTATACGTGTATTACCTGTTTAGTTTTTTTTTCCCTGGCTTAATGAGAACATCATGTACGTGATGTAACGGGAATTGATTTGCTGCTTCTGTCCTTTGTTGAAGGGAATTATTTGAATACTTTCAGTAATAGTTGTAATTCGCAGTGGACTTACCGGGATATTCACGTGTGTGTAAGGTTGACTTCTTTAATTCAGCCAGTTAATAACCTACAATTTTAGTCTACTGGTGCAGTAAATTCCAATGCTTCGTGTATCCCGTGAAAACAGTTGGCGAGTGTATGTGTTATTATAAATAATTGCTACATTGTAATTGGTAGTTGGAAGGACAGCAACATTATGTGATGTTTTGCTTTTATATATGCTTACCGCCAGAAGGGAGTCTGATTACGTTAGGACATTACACGGCGCATCTAATTTTTATTGGGGTTGCACAGGAATCGCATCGTGCGATGTTTGATATCTGCGTTGTTCGCATGCCTGCGTACCTCTAAATGGAAAGTGAATTATGCAATGCTTATAGAGTATCGTTTTGTAAGTTGTTTAGCACGTTCCTCTTTATGGATCATACCAACTTGTGCATTCTGTATAGTTTAACAGGCATACCGTTCTGCAAGGTATGTAATATCTTAAAGAGATTGAGTGTGTGCCGAGTTCCTACGTAGCTGGGGGCAGGTGACGGCAGAGTCAAGCCAGATGTGTGCTGTCTTTTCGCACTGTACCTAGTGTTACAATGCAGCAACGTATAGGGACTATACCCGGAATTAGCGTTTTGTTGTGCTTGGTGTGTTCGTGTTTTGAAACATTGGTTATAGTATTGCAGACTTCCTTCAGCTGCCCCTGTGTTCTGGTGACAGGTTGCCGTCATCCTCTACGCTGAAATGTGAGAGGGGGTTAAGGCGAGTTTTTATCAGTATAGCAGTTGAATGTGTAAACACAGCAATACCGTTCTGTAGCTGAACCTGGGTATAACAGAAGCCTATCCGTAGCGGAGTATATTACCGTCCAGATGACTTCGAGTCCCGGTGGTCCGTATTTCAAGTACCTATGTCACGCGGAACTCTCTTGCAACGTAAAAATTGCCCCTTGTGTTTCCGTTACAGGTAGGGTTTAATGTAATTGCGATTCCTCTCTAGGTCTCGAACCCTACTTCATAGGGCTGCGCAAAGAATCTCCACAGATTTGCGAAATCCTCAACACCAACAAATGCACATGTTTAAAACATGTTACATGACATTATTAATTCCCGGCATGTTTCGAATATATCTTGATGTCCAAGTGACAAAATATTTGGTGCTTTCCGGAGTGAACGCGCAAAAGTGTGATAGCAGTAATTTATGTTGTGTATTGACGAGTCGGTACAGGTTATGGGAGTCATGTCAAAATGTCAGGTTTCCACAGAGTTTCTTGTATCGCTGACCTGAGCAAGTTGGCTTTTATCGCATGAAACCTTACATCCGCCGCGACATCCCGTGACAGCTGTGGCAGCTCAAGTCAGCGATAAAGGAAGCTGTATTCGTGACGGACATAGATTGGGTTCCTTGCTTGGTAAGAAAGTTTCGTGTGATAAATACTTTCTCTTGCTCCGTAGAATGAAGTTGCCTTGCACAGGGTGTCTGGAGTCCCCTAACAGTCGCGACGACAGCTGGGACGAAAACAGGTTCCTGTCGAAAACACAAAAGGCATGCACGACCCTCCTTCCACTGATCTGTTCCGTTTATAGGAAGCCTAAGTCGAATTTATGCTCAACTCTCACTGCATAGATCACTACATAAAGTAGCTGTGTTATCTCACATGCAAGGAAAAAAAAAACACTACAGCACATCATCCAAGTGTATTTTCTTAACTGGAATACATCGGATACGGGTCACAAACAAGGGGGGCTCCGCTTTTGCCAGCTTGAACATTGCCAAGGTCAACTGCAGACTCCTCAGTCAGTATCAGTGCATTACGTGATCGACCCGTGAAGAATGCCACTGCCTGCCTTTGTTTACGAGCTGTGTACATTGTAGCAACTTGTTACGGAGATGCCATGTACATTTTGCTTGTGTTGGTTTGGGAACTGTCGTGTTCGGTGGAAGTTGCCGGCCCTATTGACATACTTCATTTACAGAATTCTTTCTTAGGAGGGCAGTGCGCAGGATGGATAAGATATGTGTGGTGACGTGCGTTACAACACGTGGTTGCATTCACTGTTGTCTAGATGGATTTTGGGTGGCGGTTGCTTGTCACCGGCAGGAATATGTAGAGTTACATTTTTAACATGTTCTGCCGTCCTCAGACATATATACTGGTACGTTAACGATTTGGAAGATTGGAGTGGGTTACTTCGGGAGCTTCTTTTTTATAGGAAGTCGCCATTTTTATTTGGTCATGTAGTAAATTTTCTGAAGCAATACCTGACATCAGCGGGAAATTCACGACCCTTAAAGTGTAGCAGGCACTTTGTAGATTCACCTGAGATGTAGCAGTTATTCATAAGACTGAATTAATTGTAATTGAAAGCCTTCCAAAGCATTGGAAGGTCTAGGTCTAATGTAATGGCAGCTGTGGTTTACGAAACCTGTACTGGTACAGAATAGACATGTCAGTCGTGTTTTAGGAATTCGTAGCTTTATTGTTTTACGAAATGGGGAGGTATAACAAACCTCTTCGTTACAATAAAGGATTATGAACCAACATCATTTACCCCGGATGTGATATTGTTGATCCTTACAGGTGGTATATGAGGTGAAACTAATTGCAGAATGTATATTTGCATTGTCTTTATGGGTTACAGATGTAGTGCTTTACAGCATTATTTACTGAGCAGGTAGAACTTGAATTGGCAAGGTAGGCCTATACTCAGCCGTAACAATGGATACTTCTCACTTGCGTCATTGTTAAACGCCCAGCATGATCAAATTACTTGTAATGTGTTTATTTTTATTTTAGTTTTGGTGACTGGTTTCCATTACTCGGTACTTGCAAAAACGCACACCATAGCTACTGTTGTTGGCGAGATTTTTAGTAATCTGACAGCGGTGCTGTTGAGAATTAGGTCTGCAGGGGTTTGACGGGGCGTCGTTGCGTGAGTGTTTACTGAAGCTTAGAAAGGTAATGATGCATGCATGTTCAAAGTTTGGATTGTGTAGATGAAGGCACCACGATCCTTCGAAACATTGGGGACCGCTCACCACCAACACTGCGTCAGTCTCAGACTTGAATCGTCAGCTTTCAAGTTCCAACGTTCGAGGAACTGAACATTTGCGTGTCAGAGAACTCGACACTTAACATGATAAAGACTCTGTTGAGAAAGGTCGTGTTTCACATTTGACACCGTACGTTCAACGTTGCTGTTATTAAATTAAAAACGAGATCGCGAAGCTAGAGTTTAGACGGTTGCGTCAGGCCTTGGAACACGTTCAGAGACGGGCGTGTGTTAGAGCTGCGAGCGTGAGTGCTAATTGTATAAAATCCCACCTCGACCTTTACGCTCAGCGACTTGCTGCTATGAAGGACTGGTGGAGTCATGGCCGGTCGCGGTCTTGCTCTGCCGGCAGATGGAGATAATTTGAATGTCTGTGTGGTCGGCGTGTCGGTCGGTACATGCACACTCCATAAATTATCTTTTCCACGCTTTGTACAAATGCTTGACGAATGAAGAAATTCTTTGTCACTTCTATTGTAAAGTCAATCGGCATTGTATGTCCTACGGAATCGTTGTTTATTAAACTTCCAGTTTATATATTGGACTCCAAGATTTATGCTTTTTACAGGGTACAGATGGAGAAATATTTTGTGGCTCTGGATCCATACAATGTGTGTCCCGGTGTACTGGACATGGAAGGTGGTCTACGTGACCAAGCAGATTAACATACTTTCCCTAGATAATTACGAAAAGAGGGTTTATATGAAATAACGTTCCTTCTTTGCGTACCTTACTTTCCTGAGGGTGAAAAGTAGGCTTGTGGTTACAACTTTGTCCATAGGCCCCATTTTCAACGTATGAACCTCTTGACCGATGTTCACAAAATTTGGTGTTTGTTGTGCGGTTTACCCTCGTGTTTTATTTAATTCTGTACTGCGAATAAATGACATGGCGGATGCGCGAGCTGGTGCGGTGGTAGCGACAGGAAGTACGTAATTGTGAACTTTTATTCGATAGTAGGCGTATACGGCATCTTCGGAAATTGTGCTGCTTATATTAGAGAAGACCCCGACATTCACTTAACCGTTTTAAGTTTCAACAAGGTACTGAATGTGTAATCATTTCTTATATATGTCAAGGCCAGTTTTACTACAAATGTGTGTCACGTTCGTTGGCTGTTTTATTGTAGGGTTAGTAAAAGGTCTTGTGTTAACAACGTCACTGGAATTCGGGAAATGTAGGGATTCCTGAACGCCAAAAGAAACGTGATACCCTTTATCTCTTTAAGGGTATGTCAGTGCCGTGTCGTTTGCAGGAAGTCTAGTTGTGCTTACACTTCACTTGTAGTGTTATAGATGCTTTGGCCTACATGTTAGCTAACGTGGAGTTTTGTCTGTGTTGTGTTGTTAGGGATGGCGGTATGAAATTTGATACCGATTGCAGGGTTGGTAATTTCAGTATCGATAGTTTTGTTGGTTTTGTAAACTTAGGGGTGTACTGGCCTCTGAATAACTGAAGCTCTGAACGTCATATTTTGCCTTTGATTGTATTACAATTTGTCGTACGTACATTAATACTGCTGTATAATGTTTCACTGCTCACTGAAATGTTCGTTTCTGGTGTCATTGATAAGATCAGGCAGTATTTCATGCTTTTCATTCATCGCTGAAATGGAAGGTTTATAGTCCCGTATTGGTAAACATGTAGTCTAGAGTTTTTCTTTATTGACAAACTATGATAGCTGGAGTTTGAGCTAATTTTTTTGTGGATTTCGAACATGTTTCTACAGTGCGGTATCGATATATCGATATGGAATGGCATCCCTGCCTATGCTAGGCTTACTTGTAACGACGCTTCTCACTTGGGAAGACAGCCTCAAGACAAAGATCGCCATACAGTGGCGACACAGCGTATGCTGTCCATTGGATGACGGAGGGATATTATTCCGAAGTGGTCTTGTCATTCTGTGGGGAATCTCCATCATATCGAGTCTGTTTGTCGTTATGTATTTTTTAGCAGTACAGGTGATTGTCGCATGTAACGGAGAACAATTTAAAGTGCCCTTGCTAATGCGTTGGAGTGCGAATTGATCGACCTACTTGTGGCAAAGTGTTCTCGGAAATTTAATTTCGAGGTTGGATGTGTTGTCTGGTGTTAATTATGTAGAATTGTCGATATTTGTGTTAAGTGCTGTGTTTCTTTTTTGTAAGTGTTTTAAGTTACGTTTTTAATAAGCATCTGTGACTGAAGGCAAGTTATTTTATTGCGATTAAATTTGTTACATGTTGCTCTGTTGTGTTGTATTGAATACATTCTCAGTGTGTTGGAAACTAAAGCGTGTAGAAATCTGTGGTTTTGATGTTCAGTATCAGAGGTTGGTAGTTGGACGCGGAAATGTTTACGTAGTCTTATTCGAATCTCCGAATTGTTTACATAGTCAGATTCGACAGTCCGAATTTCTATCGTTGGCTCGCTTGTGTTGATCTGTTCAGTAACACACGTTTCTCACTGTGTTATGTGTGATGACGGACTCACTGAAGAATGCTGTTAACTAGAGTTACGGAAATGTGCCTGCACTGGTGACTGTAGGGTACGCGAGGATGTGTCGGATAACTTCCATCCCGGTTGAAGCTGGAAACGCATGTGATATCAGTGTAGCTTTTACCGTAAAAAGTATGTACGTGTCACATTCGAAACATCTTCGTGGATTTTTGAAGTTGCTTAGTCCTGCCGCTGCCTCTGGAGTCGTCGCTCATCGTGTATTTAGTAATACCAGCATTTGTGTGTCGTGATTTTTTTTTTTTAGGTAAGAGCACCAATAGCGGTGCTGGAAATGTAGATTTTTTTATGTAGTAGCGTTCGGAAAACGCACACGTTTACACGTGTTACACTGGCTGTATTCCGGTAAATGTGTTACAGTAACGTGGATGTCCCACAAAAGGTGTGTGAATGCCTGCCTGGTGCTTTTTTTTTTTCACTGCAGTACTGACCTGCCTTCAGAAATATGCCTATTAGTGAACTGTTTGTACCTTAGGAAGAGTCGCGTCAGGATTCAGGTCTTTGCGGTAACATGCAGTGTTGCTGGGCGAAAGGTCCCCGACGGTTCTAAAGGAATGAATATCATTTCCCAGAAGACCTGAATCCTCACATAACGCTGTGACAGCACCGCATCTGACACAAGAGACCTGCCTGTGCTCGTTGGATCGTTCTGCTGGATACGGTAACTCGATTACCGGTACAAGTTTCGTGTTGTCTGATGTATTTTGTTCGCTGCCGGAATGTGCTTTTCCATACGAAACATTTTGCAGACTTAAATTGTGATTTAGTTACCGGCACGGCTTGTAATGGTCATAAATTCTGCACCGCAAGATACTCACAAGGTTCGGGTTCGGCGATGGAAGAAAATTAAGCATTACCCCCGAGCAAAGTGCACATCTTGAACGGCGCAGATTCTTTCTTAGCCCTGACAATAGCCAGAATATGCGGGTGCCCAGGTGGGTGGGTATACAAGTCACGCACATTCCGTTCATGCGCTTGGGACTTTCCTTTCGTTCAGTAAACAGCTTATGTTTACGGCCTGAGTAGTAACTTCTCACGGATCTCATACGGCACTGTTGTCGAAGTGGAGTTCATTTCAGCAATTGTTATTGTGCGTACTGGTTTAGTTTGTGATTAAGGTACGCATGTAACATTTTATGTACGTATGTGTCCTTACAGCTTGTTAGGTGCTCCTCGAAGAACGCCGTGACATGGATTCCCCCCACATTGCTTCACAAAATTCCCTACAACCACCATGAATGCTTAGGGTGGCGTTATGCCATGATTTGATGTAATTTTAATGTGGTGGCATTTTCCCAAATTACCCGTATCTCCATCTGCTTTCTAGCATGTAAAATAACGTGGACCGAGTTCGAAATTATATATTGGCATTTCCGTTGATGATGGTCATCGCGAATTCTTGCTTTTTTTTGATACGCGTTTTAGTTTTGTTATTGTAAGTTCAGATTATACAACAGATTTTATTATGCTTCATTCGTGCTTTGTGAAACTCGAATGTTCAGAGGTTTAGAACTTCAGGGATTAGGGTTGTGTGACTCAACTTATGTAGACGCAAGTCAAGCTGATGGTAGACGCACGCCTCGAAAACGGGGTTATTTTCGTCACGATTTCTAAAAAATTGTAGGGTAGTTTCATACGATCTGTTTTATGCGCTGTTTCTTAGTTGAATTCGGATTAAGTTTAATGCTTGGCAGTTTCGCAACTTGTACTTGTGTCGTCCTATGCCCTTTCCTTGTGCTGTAGAATGTAACATATGTTCCCATAAATGACAAGTTACATTTGGCTGTGTAGTTCCAGCTGTTTGTGGAAAGTTACCTCTTGGGCCCACTTTTCCTCCTAGGTAATTGTACAGATGTTTAATACTTGTCCAAATGTAGTTCTGCGTAGTGGGAATAGGATGTTTCATATGCTTCACACAACGATAACTGCCTTGCTTGTGTGTGTTCGGATGGGTCATTGGAGCTTGCGAGGGTGAATTTCGGGATACGTACGAGAGAACGTTGGTATTATGTTAATGTGGGCGTACTCTCTATTCATTTGTATGCAGGTCTTGAGTAAATTGGTTATTCTGGGAATAGCTCGTACCAGCACAGGATTCGAACCCCATACCTCCCGCTCGGCTAACAAACTCTGCCTGCTTTGTGAACACGGCGAAGTGTACCTTCACAACGATGGTGTTCTGCTGTGATGGCGAAATTGTTTGTTGCGATTTTGCGAGTCGTTTTCGGAAAGTAACAGCCTGACAACTGCCCTTGCAGCAGAATAGGTATTAACAGCCGGAGGGTGAACGTTTTCACTCCAACACATTGCCAATGTTAAGAATGCGTGGAGATCTTCTCCGTACCCTAGGCGTTGCAACGTACCTGAACGACGTTCCTGTGTATAGTAAGAAATAATATGCGTTATCTTGGTTGTTTCTGTTGGTGGGGAAGAAAAAAAAAGCGATGCGGCTGCATTGACTTGTCCCTGGCAGCCACAGGAAATATGCCTGAGTCATGGAGAAAGTTCATAAAAACGCGCGTTTCCGTCGTGAACAGCCCTTTCGTTGAGCAGTTGTATCACATTCCATGCTGTTCTGGAACACAGGTGATCGAAACGGTCAACCCAGATACCCTACCATTGTCACCTGATGTGTCTTCGCTTTATATTTTTAGAAGTATTTCACTCTATGTATGTGGGTTGCTTGATAAATTAGCGGACTGCATGTACTGTCGGGTTATGGGTATTATAGTGTTAATCATTTTGCGCGAACCTGTGGGGTACCGGTCTCAACAACAGTGAGGTATATGTCGAAGTACCTGGTCTTCGTTCTGCGCGGTGCGTGCATTTCGCGTAGGTATCAAACACAGCGGGTTCGTACAGTCCGCTTGTTATCAGACAACCCTAATGCATGATTACGCCAAGCGGAAGTACGGGTTTGTTAATTTTCTCCATTTCACTGGTTATCTGCATATGTTAGCTTTTCGCTCTCCAGTATTGCCAAGTTTTGTTCTTCCATAAGAATGAGAGGCTAGCTCGTAATGGGTGTATTTTTTTTTTTACCATGGCGCAATAACGCAGTGGGCCAAGGCTTCCTCATTATCGAGAATTCATGATCACACTCAGACATACCACACTGGGTTGGACTCCTCCGGACGAGTGAACAGCCCGACGCAAAGACCTCAACCTGACAACCCACAACACTCACAAGAGACACATCCATATCTCCGGCGGGATTCGAACCTACAATCCCAGGAAGTGAACGGTCACAGACCCACGCCTTAGACCGCGCGGCCACTGGGATCGGCTCTTATTGGGTGCATTGCGTATGTAAAATAAGGACGAATTTAGTAGCTGCTTGTGATTTTTTAAAATAAAAAGCCTGTGAGTTAAATCAGAGGGTATGGATATCTTTGTGTTTAATAGTTTTTAAGAGCCATTTAGTTACATCAGTCTCATATGTTTGTACCGCACCTGTTGTGGTCGGTGAGTCATTTAGTCCAGTCCTGGATACGGCGGTCAGGTCTAGCGGAAGGGTAGTGGGAATGCATTGTGTGCCCGCCGCTAGACGTGACATCTAGATCAGGATTCGGAATAAGAAGCAGTAACAAAGTCGACCTCAGTCACCCGCGTGCCTCGAATTATCGGCCAAAGAAAACACCTCAGGACATAATTTGTCTGAATTAGCGGAAAGTTAAGAGGACACATTAACTTTCGCACATGTATGATTGTGGTCTCCTGGATTGTGATGATAGCGTACTTTACGTGTTGTGCCTTGAAGATGGAGGCAGCGTTTGTCCCATGAAGCCACATGTTTCTTAAACCTGAAGACTCCAATCTTTATCCTTCTCGTCGTGACGAACTAACATGTCGTCCGTTGTGGTGTATTTGTTTTAAATATAATTCACGTTGACGATCATTAGAACGGGTTGCATTTTTTTGTCGCCGATTTTTGAGAGGACTTGGATTGCTATACTTCATTCGATAAACCCACATAATATGCGATTTTTTTCGCATGGAATGAGAGCTTCCGTGACTGCAGGGTAGGCGGTTAAAATATTTTTACGAAGTCTGTGGCATCTTTCGCCTCTTCGAGTAGCGAGGCAAATGATTTTCTAGTAAACAGGCGTCTATAATGTCTTCGGGACGTATGCGTGGTTGGATCATTACGTTAAAAAGAACGAAATTGGAATCTTCGTGTTTGTACCGTGCATCAATGACGACCAAGACACTTTATCAAACAGATTCACAAATATATAATTCGTACATACAATTAGAATTTTTATAAAATAGTTAAAATATTTAAAATTACTCCAATATGTTTCGGATCACAAGTGTGTACTGCACAGTCTAGAGAGACACTGCCTCCCTAGACTGTGCAGTACACAGACACCACGGGTAAATGTGCTACCATAACACCGACTACGTCCATATCAACGGACATGATAGAACCATTACTGTAATTTTAGCCAAGCACTGTAAAAAGCTCCCTGATGATGGATCCCATGTGATCCGAAACATGTTGGAGCCATTTAAAATATTTTTAACTATTTTATAATCATTCTAACTATCTACAAATTATATATTTGTGCATCTGTTGGATGATAAAGTGTTTTAAACGAAATTGGAACTTCTTTGAACCTAGTAATAATAGCCCATCCTTCAGGAAGCGTGATGCATGATTTGAAGTTTTTCGTTGCATAATTTTAAACGGTTAGCACTCTAATTTCGAGATGCGACGTCTTTTATGACAGTTTCTCACTCCATTTTGCGTTTTCTCGCTTTCTGCTTCGGGCCCCATCCTCATTTCCCTGATAACCGAGTTTGAACGGTTCGTTTTCTGTGCTGCTTAGTATTCCACGCTGATAATAGAAGCAGGCGATTCTTCCGAAGCGTGACGCCTGTATACCAAACCACACGGCGTCATGTTTCAGAAGCCTGTAATTTATAGTTATCTGTATTGTATGATTGCAATAATTTGTTACTTCCATGTTTGTTTTCTGTGTGACTAGAGGTCACAGCTAGTGAAGTATCATAATTCTATGCTTGATGCAATTTTAGTCCAGTTTACGCGTCAATGACGTTGCCGAGTTTCGTTTATACTTCCCGGCATATACGCCTTTGCTGATCAGTGAATTTCTCTAATGAGCGTAGGCGCAGATGTCTGATGGACAAAACCGTTCGATTTTTTTTACTGACTGTGCAGTAGCAGTAGTGTTACTGTTACGCAGATGTGAGTCAAACCTACCTTTAGTGTGTGCTAAAATGCCCTTTCACACTTTCCAGAACATATGACATTGCAGCTAACTGACGTCTTTCAACGTTTAATGCCTGCCCTTTTATTTGAATTCCTCAAGTATTGCTCATATTCTGTTTGTTACCCCCATGCGTCATCGCTGGTTTTCAGGCCGTTTTTCAACCCCACGTTCGCGTGATCGGTTAGCCAGGAGAACCTGTCTTATTGTATTGAAGCTCTACTGGCGAGTTGTTTTAATTTGTCTGCTTTAATTATGTCTAAATGCTTATTCCTTGATTTCCAGATTGCACCCTCTGCCAAGAAATTATGGGGAGTCGAGGAACAGAAAGATGACACTAAAGGAATTCTGAACCTGAATGATCATCAGATGTGGAGAGATTCAACTTGGAGTACGTCCGGTGAGTAACACGTTTTGTAATTATGTGGGAATCACCATTCTCACAACACGGGATATTTACGGTAGTGCGAACCTACATGTTTTGAACAGTTGTGGACTAAGTGTATCTCATGTGAGAAAGGCTGATACTTGTTTCTAGTCTGATCAGTTAGGAGAACAGTTGTGATGGGCAGTGGTTTACATTTAAGGACACTCTACCGCGGTTTTCGTTTGGCATTAATGGACGCATTTAATTGTTTGAATTCAGGAACCACCGAGATTGGCCATATTGAGACAGGTGCTCTCGGGGTATCAGTAGTATGGTGACTTTACTACTTTGAATTCAGTTATAAATTGCCAAGGAATTCGAAAATCAAAAGAGAATACTGTTGAACCCTACACGAATAAAATTCAGCTTGCTTGTGATTCGTAAACGTTAAGGTTGAAGCCCATCTGCAAGTTGTCATTTCCGATAATCGAGAGTTAGTAAGCAGTGTTTGAGCGTCCAGGACTCGCAAGTTCTCCCATCACACTTGTAAGGGGCGAGGTGGGTATAACTTTTTTGGTAGTGTTTTGTGCACTGTCAGAAACCAGAAATTGTCAGATTTCAGTTTCGTTTGTGTATACGAGATGTCCACAATTTTTCGAAAACTCTGTGGCCACCCACATAATTCTTGGTTCCAGAAGGACGCTAAGTAAGTTCCACGCTGAGGAACCACAAATACTAGGAATGACCCTACTGTAGCTGAATATTTTTGACATATTTGTTTCTTAGTTTTGCTTGCGTCAGTTACGGTCGGTTCATGGCCATACGTTATACGTTTAATCTGTTAACGTATGTTCGGGAATGGTTGATGATACGAAGGAGTGGTAGTACGGGGAGAGATTTAAAAGAGGAAACGTTGGCAGTGGACAACGGACGCTAGCAGCCCAGTGAAAGCAGTCGCGTACGAGAGCCATGTGAGTGAGGGAGTACAAGTGACTGTCGTTATTTTAATAAAAAATGATTTCGTTGTTTGACTGGATACAGCACGCCTTTTTATATCAAGAATAAAATGAATAAATAAAACAAGTGAAAAAGAAAATAAGTAAAACGACATGTGATTCGGTGAACCATACCCGTCTACCGAAAGAGGTTCTCCTACCGGATTGGTATGTCGGGACAAACAAGGTAAAAAGGTTGATCGTATAGACTGCAAAAGGTCGTTGACCTGGCGACCGGGTTTTGTGCCCCATTGGTGTATACATTATACTGTCTGAGTGGTAGCGAATACTTCAGACAGCTCATAAAACAATATCAGACCAAATGTAAATGACATTGCAGCAGTGCTGAAAATCCTCTTTTGAGCACTTATGAACGCGCCGTTTCACTATCCAGAAGCATTTTGAAGCTGCTCCTTTGTGATAGCTGGTAATAGTACTTTCCATAGTTCCGTTTGAAACGCACGGTGCAAACAAATAAAAGTTGCCGTAAAATGAATTCTGTCATGTTTTTACTCTTCCATTAGGTTAGTGCTGCACTCCATGGTTTTCTGTGGTAATATAGGGTATTTTGGCATTAACAGTTCCCTTCGTACATCTAATAAGTCAGCTGTTGGTTAGCCGCAGTTCGAGTAAACTGGCATTCCCATTTTGTCGATGTCACGTTCACGAGCCCAGGACGATTTGGGCGCCTTCCGTTTTATGAGTCGGCCATGGATAGCATAGTCGGCGTAAAGACTGGCTGTGTCCTGGACGGTTCATGGATCGAATCCCGGTAGGAGAGAGATTTTCGCACCCATCCATGCCGGCCCTGGGAGACACGACGCCCGTTAAATGGATACCGGTTCTCTTTACGGGTGTACAGCGGCTGGGGCGTGGTGTTGACCACCCACCCCCTCTAGCGCCGAGGTTAAAGAGTGGAACTAGGCGTGTATTCACCCCCACTGGGCCTGGTCTAGATTTACACACTTTGTATGTGCTTTGTATTTTGTTTCTTTTGGGAACGATATGCATAATTATATAGTGTGATCGAAACCGTGTGGATTGACACAGATTAGTTTCGAAAATACGACGTTTGGACAGTGTAGTCACATGTTCCTCGCCTTTTGAGTACCACGCTACGGTAGTAGTTATCGTCAGGCCGGTTAATGTGCTTACATTCACTACATCGACATAAACGTACCGTTTTATAACAAGGACGAAGTATTTTAAAATACTGCCCAGCAGTTTCTCAGCTGTGATTACAACACTCCAAAGTTTGTGACTAAACTGGTTTGGGTCATTTTGGCGTTTTAACCTCTGAGGGATAAAGCTACTAAAGCATCTAACATGACAGGCAGTGTACCCGTAACGTCATATTTAAGGTGCGTTCGCGTAACCCTTGTTGCCGGAGAAAAGCAATAAGTATTAAGAATATTGAATGCGTGTTTTTTTCTTGCCTTAGTGAGCCTGCATGCAAAACGCGTGCCATTTTTTGTCTCCTTTGACTTACCTTCTTCTACCATATTTTTCCACATTATCTCGTAAACGGCACGATTTTCGAAAAAAAAAATTATTGAAAATAAAATGTGTGTGTTGAGTTTCACTACGGTTTTTCTGAAACATTTTCCATTCTAAGAATAATAAAGCGAGATTTTATAAATCTTCAGGTCTTCGTGTAAAGTACCCGTTATTCTGGTCAGATTTCGTCAAGGTTGAATTTTTCTAAAGGTTTTCGACAAATGCTCAAGTATAAATTTTCGTGCAAATCCGTTCAGTGTTTCATTCGGAAGGACGTACATACATAACTAAGGAAATAGTAGTTTTTCGAAATTTTGCAAATGTGCCTAAAATTGCGCCCGTGTAACGTATGCGATCATGACCTTTAAAATTCTAAATGTTAAGTAGAAGTGCTTAGACAAAATGCCATTGTTATGTTTTGTGGCCTCTTCTTTGCAGAGCTGATGTATTAAGATTTATGCTTTTCTCTGGCTCGGAATGATATTGTTGAACTCTTTGTGTCAGGTTTCGTATTGGTTTTATGCGTTCTGTAGGTTTGAGGTGGGAATTGTGCCGCCGAACTGTCGCTGGTATGTTGGAAATAGAGTTGACGACTTTTCGAGGAAAGCGGCCCAAAAGAAAATATTTGTTTAAGTCCATGATAAACCTGCCGTCTGAACGTGTGGACTTGCAGAGAGCAGTGAATAGCAGAGGCACTGAATAGGCTGCATCTTCTGGTCGCCATGTACGGGGACTGGGTATTGAGTCACAATGGCAGAAAGTGGTTTCAGAAAGTGTTGCTTGTGTGTAGTAAATTGGCAGCGTGTAATTTTTAACGTTCTTTCCCTAGAGGAGAAGTATACATGACATCATTGCTGTGTATCCGTGTCTGCCCTTTTCGGCTTGTGGAGCAGTTGACAGATTATAATGAAGGCTTGGCTATGAACGTTTTGCAACTGGAGTAAAATCCTACGCCGTGCTTTTTAAATTCCTACAACCAGAACAGTGTCTCATAGTTTCCAAACTCGCTATTCGGTATTTCGGCCTTTCGTGATGAGCCATTATAATGTAATTGTTTCGAAGTTTAGTGACTGCTTCCGACGAATCGGGCTGGTAACCGTGTGTCTGGCGGTTGTCCCTCACCCTTCCCTCCACTCTCCTATCGCACAAATCACTCTCGGTTCAATCAGACTTTGTCTTCAATTAACTGAAGTTCATCGTTTTAATGCTGTGGAATTCAAACATTCAATGTATTTTGTGTTCTCAGAACGTTCTTGTGTTGCATTGAAACAAACCATCGTGTTTTTAGGTTACAGTTTTTATTGCTAGTGTTTCATAATGTACTGGAAACCAATAGGCGCCTTACATTCACAGTGGGTTCTGATATTATTAGTCTTATGATTTGCATGTCGGTTTCATCGGTCCAGAAAGTGACATGTCGAGAATACTGTATTGTGAGTCATTTTACGACTTCAGTAGCACAAGGTCGGTGGTAGAACGATTGATAAACGACTAATTGGTGAGTGGTCCGATCGGTATAACATTTCGGCATTTTTTTTGAGGGGGTGAGGACAGTCTGTGTTTTGTCCGAGATTGGAACCGGCAGGCTTAAAACGTAAGCCTGCAGTGTTGTCGCTATATTACCCTGCTTAGCTACAGTTGCAGTTACGTAGGTAGTGGTTATGTTGGGAAAAATATTCAAGTTGCCTTAGGTAATGTTATTGAAAAACGTGTAATGAAAGCAAGGCTGCCATTTTTCGTCGTTTTGATGGAGGCGTGTGACCGCGTACGGGTGGTCGTTTGAAATGTGGCGTAGAGGTGGATCGTAAACACAGGTATAAATCAGGGATTTATAAGTTTTCCAGAAATGTATTATCCGTCTAAGAAATATAGGCGCCAGAGTTGTAGGTTCGACCAACCACAAATATTGCCGCGCCGCTGTTGAAGCTTAGTCGCCCGGGCGACCAGAGGCCTGTGATTTGTGCATCCGTGATATAAGGATTGTACTTTGATGAATGTTACACGTTTGTAAACTAGGCGATGCTTTGATGCTATAGACCTATCCGTCATATTTAACATGTACAGCATATGTATGTATGTAATAGCTTCTTTACGGGTATACAACCCAAAGAACAATACGCGTGTGTGTGTGTATACACACACACACATACACACTGTGTCAGACTATAAATCTGGACAGCGTAAAAACAGGTATTATGTCTTCTACCTGCTTTCCTTGTATCTTCCAGATTCGTTTACTTAGGAACCCCTCTGTGCACGGCTTAATCGGCAGTAGCTTGTCAGTGTATTTGTTGTTAGACTGTTTGCCACCTGGCGTTAGAAACGTTTGTCATTGTTTCATCACTTTTATGGTCTCGAATCATTGTGACTGAACTCTTTTCACCTCCCTGGGTGGGCGGTATGTAATGGAATTTCAACATGTTTACCAGAATTACCGATACACGCCTCTAATGTGGGTACTCTCTGCTGTTGTTTAGTTTCATTTTGGCCGAGACGAAAACTTTTTGAGCTTCGTAGAAAAATTGCATTCCCCTCCCACCCGTTTGTTTTCCCTTTTCACATGGACGAGTTTGTGCACTTTGCAAAGCGAGTAAGACAATTCGCAGAATCAAGTCGATTCGTATTGCTCGTGGGAACAAGAAGAATTTTCGCTGACGGAAGTAGTTTGTTCGGAGGGTTTTAGGAGCTGGAATCTGCGGATTGCTAGTGTTCAGCGTCGTTGGTTTTCCTTTTTGCATTGATTGCTGGAGTAATGTGCTGTAGAAGAAAGAGTTGTTTGTATCAGAAGGTCCTGTCTTGTAGGGCTGCTGCATAGTGGTGGGTTGCATCCCAGGGCATGTCATGTGGTTTCTTGGCACTGAAACGGGGTTTTCTACAAGAACCCTTGAGTTTTCCGTGTGACTTATCCCCCCCCCCCCCGGGACCCTCCTTTTGGGGGTTGGGGCCGGCCCCCCTTGAAGGGGGGGGGTTTGAAGGGAAAATTTTCGCCCCCCCCGGGGGG
>Ga0123352_10006173_pt1 | contig 18289 bp, 9 predicted proteins | sample TergutLab28metaG_FD_89700 | JGI IMG/M metagenome (GOLD analysis project Ga0123352, IMG submission 89700) | Labiotermes labralis P1 segment gut microbial communities from Petit-Saut dam, French Guiana - Lab288 P1 | ecosystem: Host-associated > Arthropoda: Insects > Digestive system > Gut ... | reverse complement strand
TTTACTGCAAAGTCACTCCACATGTTTCGGGTGTCACAGCACCCATCATCAGGAGTATTAAAAACTGTAACCGCAGCCTCCGGTACAGGTCATAATACTGGTATTATGACCTGTACCGGAGGCTGCGGTTACAGTTTTTAATACTCCTGATGATGGGTGCTGTGACACCCGAAACATGTGGAGTGACTTTGCAGTAAATAAATATCTGCCTACTGTTTCATATGGTTGGATTTTTATTAATAACATTTAATTTCGATGCATGGAACCATGAGCTTAAAGAAAAACAGTCACATTATCTGATACGTCGCTGGTCTACATTTTTAATGTTCGATATTATATTCCAAAAATTCAGTTTAAAAACATGTAGACTCAGTCTTCTGTTACTACCACAAATTTGCCAAACTTTTTCTGGGTTCTACAGCTATATCATGTAGTACTTCTAAGCCTACAGTTCCACCATTGCCTGCGACTACCATATATTGAACAGGGAGAAAGAATAAGATGTAAACGTATGCACCTATGGAGGGAAAAGTTACCGGGGACTCGACATATTAGCAACATGTAACATGTCACATTCCTCGGTTAATTACATTTACCGATGAGGTTCTCGTAGCTTTAACTAATATTTCGAATCTTAACAGACAAAAGCTGGGATATATCTCAGTTACATCCAAATCGCATCCTTGGAAATCCCCTAAAATTCACATTAATAACCCTATCTTTACGAAATACCTCAGATAATATGAGGTACTGATATCGTCGTTAAATAAAACCCAGAAAATTTAAACAAATTTGATTATTGCAGTTGCAACCTCTCGTGTACGGAGCATATTGCGTCACTGTCTTCTTCACTGCTTAATCCGGTATCGACGCCACCACCGACTTTTAGTTCTACAAGTTTTCGGTTTCACTATTCAGTCCTGCAACGCATCGATAAATAATTTCTCATATCCATAAATTAGTATTTCGAAATTCGTCTTTTACCAAATATTTTAGTTCTTCAATGTACTTGACTCTCTGCATGATTTGCGGCCCTTTGCATTTTGCTTTACCCTGCGAAATCTAAGTTCCAGTCCAAGTCCCTCTACGACTTCACAATCAGTCTGTCGTTTGGACCTACGACCAATGCAGAACTCACGAACAGGTCTCATTAAGAAGTGCGTCTAATAGTTGCTCTCAGCACGGGACATATTTGTCGGGTCCTCTTGTGTCAAGTTTTTTGTTTTTGTCTGATGCACATATTTTAATGGCGAACGCTATAGTGCCATAGATTGAGGCAATTCGGTACAAGTCAGAAGGTCGTGGGTTTGATTGCCGATTGTGTCAATGGAAGTTTTCATTGACATAGTACTTCCGGGAGCGCTATGGTTTTGGGAATGACTCAAACTCTAAAAGAAATATGTACGAGGAATGTTCACTGGAGATTAAAGGAGGCCGGCGCATATGGCTGACAATCCTACGACCTTCGCGTGGGGATTGTCTTTAAATCTGAAAGTTTTAAACTCCTGGAATTCTCAGGGAGCGTCCATGCCTGTGGGTCTGGACAGGGACAGTTCTTCCTTTACCTTTGTCCATATCTAAATATGAAAATTCTGTGCGATTGAAATAAATACAATAAATCGTAAGACAAAATTAATCAAAATTACATTTAAAAATTCATTTCCTGCTACACGGGGAACATGCCTCCTCTCCACTACAAAAATCTGTTATGCTGTTAGGGAACATAGTTGATGTTAACTGTATAAATCACATGAAACTCATAAATAAAATGTGGTGCGAAATGCCGTATTCTTGAACTGTGTTCCAGGTGGCAACACGTTTTGTCCAATGGCCTCTGAACGGTGAAGTAAGGGTCGCCCCGCTTTACACTGGATCCAATCAGAAAAACGTAAGTTTTGAAGCTCTTACTAGTAGATAAAATAACATATTCATTCCTTAAAGTATATGGTATAATTTGTTCAAAAAAATCACACACGGGGAAAAGTTAAGAACTTAAGCTTATGCGAAATCGATTTTTAAATCCGAAAACTGAGGCAGCTAACTGTTCTTACAATGTGTTCTGCAAACCTGAAATTGTACAAAGACAGGGTCAAAATGAACGAAAGTGGTCTGATAATCCTGGGTAGTGAGCGTTTGTTAACAGGCTATCTCCTTCATTTATTCGAGGAAGTCTAACCCATGCATTGCAATTCAAACTGTACGTGTGATCCTCAGAGACCCATCATTACATGCAGGAGGATTTCACAGAATATGAGGTGGACCTTACCCTTATTATAGGTTAATTGGAAGTTGTTTTTGCACATTACAAAACTGCAAATAGAACTTACAAAATGTAAGTCCAACCTCCCATTCTGAAACAGCCGTTCCTCCTACAGCTTCCTAAATTAGCTTAAGATTAAAATTATTTTTATCTTTACCCTAACAAATAAAAGAGTGCTATATTTACATTTATAAAGAAAGAATATCGTATTTACTTCATTACTGTGTTCACTGCCATATTTACTCTATTAAAGACACACATGTTATATTTGCCTCATTGAGGAAAAAGTGTGAATGTTACATTATTTACAGGATGTGCCAATTTATCGTGCAAACAAGCAAGTGCCATATATACATTATAAACAAGACTGGTGTTATATTTATCGCAGCAATATAACTAGTACCATGTTTAGTTTATTAAAGAAACAAGCTTTGTATTAATATTATTAATGAAATGCCTGTATAGTTTACATTAACTAAATCTGTGCCATATTTACGCTATCAATGAAATAGGTTTTACATTTACCTAATACAAGCAGCTAATGGAAATGAGCGACATATTTATATTATAAACGAAGGTATAACCAAAGCAGAAATTTTCATATGTACAAAACCAATCCTCTTTCTGAAGTATTTATTCCGTACTTTGGGAATTCGATATGATATTTGGGAGAATTTAGTGAATGGTTGAGAGACTGTCAGCTTCTAATGATGGAATCAGACCTCTAACTTGTTACTGTATCACTAACTCAATGGTAAAGTATTGTTCATATTTACTTTCCAGGTCAAGGAATTTCGTATTATTACTGGATACACAGTTTATGTCCATGCCTGTGCAAGAAGGCAACTGACACTACTTCAGCCAAGCCAGTCCGTAAGACATGTTTGAAATTATCGCCCTGCAAACCACTTTAATATTATGCCATAATTTAAGCCTAACATTAAAAAGAGGCCTCTCTGCTCCGCTAAAGTTTTGTGTTCATTTTGTACTTTTTCTAAGAGGACCCAAATAAAACTTTAAATTGTCTTATTTAGAACTTATTAAAAATCAACGCAGCACTGCTGTTTACTTGAAAAAACTTTATCATTTATTTTTCAGTTCTTAAAAGATGTGAGTGTTTTAGCACGTTATCTTACGCGCAGCTGCAGCAAATTATAAAGTTTACACACAAGAGGACTTTTTGAGGAGACTAAAATTTCAGTATTGTAGTATTTTACGCAACTACTATGAACAAAGTATTAATTAATGAGGCTGCTTTCAACTTTGACAGTTCAGCTTATCTTATTCGTGCACATTACGAAGAAGAAGAAGAGGAAGAAGAAGCGTGGGTGCAAAGCTCCATACATTCTTAAACTTAGTTCAAGAAGCACGTAAGTGATTATTTCCCTACTCCGAGCCATTCTTATTCCTTTCTTTTGTTATTTCCTCCATGATAAACTAACCCCGTAAATCCTTCATTCGTTTGCTCTTCCGCCGTTTATGATTTATATTAAGTGAAACATTTTCAAACGCACATACACAAGATGATTACGTTGAACTAACACGCAAATCATGTAAGCTAGGTAATATGTAACTTGTAAAGCAAAAGGAATAGGATCATATAATCAAAAAGGTCCCAACGTGCACATAAATAAACACATTTTGATCGAGAAAGCTCGTGGCCAGCCCCACGTCACGCAGAACAAGACTGTACCTACACACATCCCAGCGGCTCGTGGCCAGCCCCACGTCACGCAGAACAAGACTGTACCTACACACATCCCAGCGGCTCGTGGCCAGCCCCACGTCACGCAGAACAAGACTGTACCTACACACATCCCAGCGGCTCCAGCCAACAGTTACAGTCGTGGGGCAAACAATTTATTGGCCAGTGTTTAGAAGGTCCATGACTCGGCATGTCTTCCGTACGATTAATTGTCTCCGCTATGTTGTACCTAACGATTCATCTTCACCCCATTCTGAATACAACCCAGTTAGACTTCCCTGGTTTATACCTCTGTGAGGCACTTCCTATCCCTGTTCACACACACCAACCTCTCGCAAAATAGCAACGCTACAACAAACACCGGTAGCAATGAGACACCACGCAGACATACAGTTAGTTACTCCCCCCCACCCCCACCCCCAACAGCCGTTCCTGTCGTTTCAAATGCGTCCTACATCAATTATTTAATCTTTGACAGTAAAAAGAGAGTTACAACCACCATTAAATTAGTGGTATTTGGAACAGAACAGGCTCGTATCCAGCACTATTGTGAAGCAATAATCGGGGTTCGTACTTTTAATTCAAATAATTTGAAATGCTGCGAATTATAAGAGTTTTTGAACAGCCTAATGTCAACGAGTTAGTTACTGGTAGGTGATAATGGTTGCAGTAATTTGTATCGTTCTAGAACATACATCACATGCTAATCAGATAGACAATTCGCTATGTTCCACAGCTTTCAGCTGTCTGTGACAGTTGCTACTGACTTTGGACAGCTGACAAACGCACGTACGTTAGAGTGTTTAGTTGTCGCGAATGAGCGGCTTCAAACCGCTGCACATTCTGTGTCTCTAGTACACCTGGACAATTTATCTGAGAAATGGACGAAGGCTACATTGTGCCTGTAAAATGGTGTTACATAAAACGGTGTCATATTCTTTACGGAAAACGCAGAAAGTGATCGTATAGATAAGAAGTCGTTCTTCTGTCTGCCTGCCCGTTCATTTAATCACCGAAAATATAAAGCAGATTTATACTTATTTCATTTGGTATTCAAGGGCATAGATTGAAAACTACGATATGTTTAATTTTAAATTTATGTATTCTATGGTTTAGGCCAAGTAGACTTGCAGGAAAGTGCCGATGTTTCGGAGTAACTTCTAATTCCATCGTCATGGCTTTCTTCTTAATCATTGCCATAACAACCCCAAATTTTATATTTTAATTTTAGTTCACGTCAACCAATATTGTTCTTGGAAATGAGTAGGAGCGGGTAGACACGATCAGCTTAATTTCACATATTGGAATACAGGTTGTAGATTGATGAACAAGATGAATAGAAATGCTGTTTTCTTATTGTTGCACCGAGCATTTTTTAAATCTACGTAGTTCACACACCAACAAATGCATTATTTATTAACTTTGTTAAAAGTTTTTAACTTACATTAAAATACATAAAAAAATAATATATAAATACGTAAAATAAATGTATTTGAATGTAAATTAAAACTTTTAACCAAGTTATTAAATATTGAATTTGTTGGTGTGTAAACTACGAAGAAATGCTGTGTTTAGACTTAGACAAACAGGTTGTTACCTGTGAATAACACGGTGTTAAGCAGACACAGATTTATGTAGAATGTGACTCAAGTAACAAGTATTTGACTTTTTGAGGTCCTATACGAAATTAGCAAGTTCTAGCTAGGCTACACGACGTTTAGACAAAATATTTCTCATGAATATAAAATATTATCTCAAATTCTATACGTTACTTATGACTTGATTACAATATAAAAACGTTATTAATACTCGTATGATATTGTCACTGGTCTAGGTCCGAGAACTTCGCGCGGCAGTGTGATTATAATCCCTCGTGAACTTCTGTTCGGATACTCCGCCAAGTTCTCATCGAAGTTACAGCCGAATTGTTGCGGGAGGGAAAATTCACTACGAAGAATTTGGAGTATCTGACAGATATAGCGATACCAAGTTTATGTACGTACATACGTACGTACGGATGCATGTATGTGTGAATGTATTTGCGTAGATAGTTTGGATCAAGTTGGCGCACCGTAGTTTGGCATAACCCACTTCTTTTTCCTGTAGGAATAATAGAACACATTCCCCGAATTCCAGAACAACAGTAGCAACTTGCACAAATCAACTCCAATGCTGCGTCATTGTTGAGAAACAAACAGGGTTGTGATGCACAGAAGAAAGGCGATCTTAGCAAAGTCAAATAAAATGTACTGGAACCTGCCGTTAACGGAAGTCTAAATAACTTAATATTTCTTTTCAATGACTGTTTTCTGTTTTCAACCAAAACAAAACTTGTTTACAAAACAAAATATTGCAGAGTGATCTCACCGCCTTCTGGGACGTAACAGCCTTTTGAAGAAATGGATGACCACCGTCAACTGTGGTAAATTTCTGTCAGAATTCGCTATGTTATGTCCATTATGCCTGTAATAGTTATGCTAATCGCCATGAGAAACTCAACGTAAATGGAGCAAGACCTTTTGTACATTTATTATCCAGACCACTAGGCCTTACATGCATTACAATTCAATAACAAAATAATACAACATTTACGTACCAATTTTATTCTTTATCTATCTTTCCCTTTGCTTTCATTTTTTACTTTGTACGCTAAGTTTCGTCCTCTCTCGTCATTTATTTTAATACTGTTACTTTTTCTGTGGGCTTTTTAAATATTCATCGCATATTTTATTGACGTTTAGATCTCAATTCTTTCCCATTTCTGACGATATACCTTCTCAAGCAATCAAGGATGCACAGTACTGAATGCAATAAACACATAGAAAAATAAAATAATAAAAATTAATATACCTTACACATTCGAATCTTCGTTGGACACTAAATTTAAATCGTTTCTCCTCTAATTCTATTACACTGGAATTAGGTGCATAATTCTAAAATCATAAAATTTAAATATAAGAAGCCACTAGAACTAAGAATGACTTTGTTGGCACGTCATGGGTAAATGCATTTCTCATATTTTACCATTTCAGTGGCACGGAAATACGGCCTGCGTTGCAGATAATAATATTTTTTGGAATGAAACTAAAGTCACTTGTTCTATTAAATAAGGTCTGTAGATCAATAAATTTGGTCGTCTGGTTTAGTGTGTTGAAAAATATTTTAGCATTTGCATCCGATCTTATTTTATTTTGCTGCATCTATTAGAAAATTATCGCTACATTTTCGCAGTATATTTCTGAAATTTTCTGCTCCCTTTCCGAAAAATTATGGATCACCAGCAGCAGGTAAACAGCCGTAAAGAGGACGTGACCTTTCACTGGGAACACCAAACAGGTCTGATTTACTCACAGTGAAGTATTACTACAAAATAACAGAATTTGTGCCGGGTATGAGAGCGACAGTTGTTATTAATGCTATAGCTATATGTATAATGCACTATTTCAGTTATAGAAGTGACTTGTTCTGATTCAAATTATTTATGTTTCGGAGTCTGAATTTCGATAAAGTATCTAAGGCAACAAAAGGCTTTACTTCAATTTATTGCAGTTACAGCCAGGATAACAAACTTAAGTTCCCAGTATGAGAGTATCTCATTACACCTACAAAAGCCCAGCAAGCAATTAATTTCAATAAAACATTAAATACGAATACGTGGAGAATTAATTCACTGTGTCTGCATTTAATTCTTGTGTGAGAGAAACACATTGTGTTTTAGAAACACAAATTTTGCTACAAATCTACATAAGGTGAAGAGCGTTCAGACAACTGAACTTTGATTTCATGTTTGTTTGACCGTGCATCATTGTGATAACCGAAAAATAAGAACCAACTAGATGCTACTTATTAATTTGTTGTACTTCTTATAGGCTCAACATGTTTCGGACACTACTATGCCCATCATCAGGAGCTCGCGACTATAATGTTGGTTACCACATTGGTCGTTTCGTTCTTGGTTTGTTGTATGTTGGAAGTTAGGTGCGGTTAGGCTGGAGTAGTGTCCGGGCTGCAGCCCGGACACTACTCATACAACAAACCAAGAACGAAACGACCAGTGTGGTAACCAACATTATAGTCGCGAGCTCCTGATGATGGGCATAGTAGTTCCGAAACATCTTGGGCCTATAAGAAGTACAACAAATTAATAAGTAACATCTAGTTGGTTTTTATTCTTCAGTTATCAACTGAACTTTAAATTCAGCAGTCTAAAATCTTTAATGACGTGTTGCCAGCATAAATGGTGAAGAGGACTTAACAGAAACTCAGTACCAAAATAGACACGTTAATCGAACAACCTTGTAATGTATTCAACATGACATTTGCATCAACAGCTGCTGCAGATACAGTCACTCTTCTCCCTTACCATTACTTTATTTCTGTTGGCGAATCGCTCCACTTAATAGCTTGTCAATGAGACCTTTGTTAATGCTTAACTAGCCATTAAAGTTTCACTGGTGTCCTACAAACGCAAAAGGGGAACAGCAGTAAACACTAACAGGCTAAATACAGAACAGTACGTATACTAAATGTAGTTAATAATTGAACAAGTAATAATTACTCCAGAGAAGGCGGGCCGACAACAGCATGGTACGGCAGCCTGCTAACCTTGCCGTTACATTGCATTATAACGCAAGTTTCGTTTGTGGATTCTGGCTGTATTAATTAACAACGCGCAGTTTATGGGACTCACCTGCCTACAGGCTGGTCGAGTTATGATTTCTGTATGGTTGTAATTCCACATTTCCTTCCGCAGTAGATAACAGATTAGGAATATTTTTTAAGTTTAGCACCAACATATAAATCCACTTGTGTAGAAATATAAAGGGTTATTTGAGTTCGTTTTCCGTAGACCACATTAATCATGAATTTCTCTAATTAAGAGTCTGTTCAGTTATTTTTATAATAACTGAAAATATCAACGTTCCTTTCTGTGCAGGTGGAGGTGCAGCACCCTCCTCTTTCCCCTATCTACAAAACCAAAATTTCAGGACATTGCAACCGTCACATTTGCTGCAGTGATACCTCACATACTAAGTTGTACCATGTAGTTTTTGACAACAGTGTAACAAGCAACACTGAAATAATTTTCAACTATTTCTATCGTCACCTCTCATTAAGAACGTAATGTTATTCATAGATTTAGCCGATTTTACCCTAAGCTTCTCTAACTTCCGAAAGAAACAAACACGCCGCGCCCATAAGCGTCGTTATGTTGTACCATGCAGTTCTCTGACAATGGAGTAACAAGCAAAACATATTACATTACAGACATCTTTCAGATGTTCCTTCAGATGTCCGATTACAACCTGCATATTCTAACTTAATATAGGTCAGTTATTAGTTAAAAGTTTAAGTTCAGCATAAGTGTCAGGAAGACATAGAGAAGGTGCAGATACAGCTAGACAGGGGACGGTAGTCAACCTCTTGACTCCGCCGCTTTACCCCCAGGAAGGTACGCTGGTACCCACTCTCATAAATAAATTATTCCATAATAAAATGTAATATGGAGAAGTACTTTATTGATCCTTTGTAAAGTAAAATTAATCTAAATTATAACATATAACCAAACCGCACATCACACAGAACTAATATAATCTTCTTGATAAAGATAAGTTCCTTAACACTGTTTAGGGGAAGAGTAAATATTTATTGTGACGCTCGTATGACACAAATAAGTACAGGTACACTTTGTGGGCGCAGTTCAGATTTGTAAATGTTACAGCAATTTTACCACTGGGATTTAAGCAGTTAGCAGCTTTGCATATTTAATGGGCTTAATGTACGCCTCACCCCTAAGTCGTAACGTTTTGATCGGTTAACTAACTTTATTCAGCACAGACCTACCGAAGAACCTAATACTGCTCAACTAATCAAGAAATTTCAAAGTTCTGTGACAAAAATTTTGATCGCTTCCTTAAAAAAAAAACCTTCTACTCGCGCCCACTACAAACCAGAAAAAAACTTTCCACGTTTTTACATGATATTCGTGTAAGATACATTTCGGTATTTTTTGTGCTAAGAATGTCAAGTTCTGACAACTGAAGTAGATAACAAACTCCCCCCAAAATACGAAATTTCACTTCCCCCAATTAGAGACTTTGCAGTTTTTAAAAAAGTAACAAACTTGACATAAAGACATTTTTGAAACCCTTGCCTTATTATTCCTTGAGGAAATAAAGTGGAACGAGATGTTTGCGGAAGAATACTGATGGAAAGTAAAATAGCTGACGGAGCGACCACGCTGCAGCCTATAAGGTGCCAGTGTGTTGGAGTCATGTTTTTAATCTTGAGTTTTTTAAAAATGCTTTGAAATCTGCACCTCTTATATACCTGCAAATTTTATTACGATTACGAATGACGAAGCGCAAAAACACAAAAGACAACCTTCATAGTCAGCTTAAGGATCAAGATAGAATATTCATGTATAGACTAAGCAAACCAAGGACACTCCAGTTAGTATATCAGTCTCCAAGCCGAGATTCGAATATGTGGTCTTAAGGATAAGAAAAAAAATGCTAAATAGAAAAATTTTTAATTTTTCAGACTTTAAAAAGTGAACTGCTTTGAAAATAAGCCTATAATGTCTAAGAATATTTGCAAAAAATATTGTTGGTTAGGTACACTGAAAAGAAAAAGACAAGTCCGACTGTGCACCAATTTATGCATGAAAATAATAACACAATTAATGGTTAATAAAATCATATTTACCACTTTTGTTATAAAGGAAATCTGCTTGCGAAAGGTCTAAAATTCATTAGCGGACCTGCAGGGTTTCGAGGAATGCAGCTTGAAAACTCCTGCACTAAAACATTATTAAATATGTTGTGTTAAACCATTTGCAAAAGGACGTGCCAAATTCATTACGAATACTATTTTCATGCTAAAATAAAAATGATCATGCAGTAAGCTTCATAAATATCAATCATCTAAACCGCGACAAAGCTCTAAAATGAAGCAAACAAAACAAATTAGAAGAACAACAGAACGAAATCACAAATGATTTAATTCGAATCACAGGTTTAAAATAGCGTCAAAAATGAAACACGATAATTAATGAGACTATGACAATGTCTATGTGCGGCGAATAGCATTCAACGTACTGAATACGTAAGTTGAAAATTTAACGTAAATAGCGCACAAAAACAGTTCAAAATGCTCGTTACATTAAACAGAAGATTAACAACACAAGAAATGAGAAGTAAGCCTACAAATCGGTGTACCTATATATTTCGAAATTAAAAGAAGATGAATTTGTAAAGAAATTAATTTGCTAAGCGTCGCAATTGAATTGTTATCTAAGAGTAAACCAAAATTTTTTAACGTTACCGTCAAAATAGAACAACAACGTATAAATATCAGTGTTTTATTGTGGCAACATATTTTAGTCGTATTAGACCATCTTCAGTCCAGCATTCAGAGATATGAGGTACAATCAATGCACATCATGTACTGTGGGTTCTCATATTACTTACAATGTGTATATAAAAAAGTCTAAAATTATAGAAATTAAAAAAAAATTACCTCATATATTCTTATAATAAAAGCCAACAAGATGCACTATTTCTCAAATTTATTTTGTTACAGAACTGTACATGTTTTGGGGCAGATATCAAGAGTCTCAACACTGCGTACACAGCAGTAGGCATTTGTCATGAAGTTATGTTGACTGTCTGCTAGCGAGGTCAGGACCTCGCTAGCAGACAGTCAACATAAATGCATGACAAATGCCTAGTGTTGTGCATACAGTGTTGGGACTCCTGACGATGGACAATAGACCTGTCCGAAACACGTTGAGTTCTGTATCAAAATAAATTTGAGAAATAGTGCATCTCTTTGGCTTTTATTGTAAGAATATATCACGATGCACGGTCCTCTGAATGTCAAACTTGTATCTCGTATCTCTAAATGCTGGCCTGAAGATGGTCTAATAAGACCGAAACTTGTTGCCACAATAAAATACTAATATTTATAAACTGTTGTTTTTGTAGTATAACTTTAAATCATTCTGTTTTACTTTTAGAATCCAAACACAAAGGTATATCCTCGATTAAAAATAAGAATTGTTGTCTGCTTCGTAATCGATAGATTCCGGAGACACATCATTCTGAGTCTACGTTTTTGTGGTCTTCCTTAGTCATTTCAACCATACATTGTATAGCAAATTAATAGATGTCTCTACCGATTTATTTCGCATTTTTCCAGTTCAGTATTGAGCTATCACTTTTTTGTTTCAAGGGTATAAGAAAACAAACGTTACTTTCAAAGTTTATATCAACGTAAAGTGTAATTTAAACATTTTACAAAGAGGTAATAGAATATTGAATAACTTTGATCAATCCCGTTGATGTGACATCTAAGACAGCAAAAGATTGGTAATGATCAACTGTTGAGATGTAGGCTAGCGGAAGAACTTGAAAGTAGTGGGCAGAGCAAGTACGTGGTATATTTCTCACATCCCCATAGAAGATCATTTTCATCTTAAAATATGACTTGAACATTTTTGAAGTTTTAATTACAAATTTCATAACCTTCAAACCCTAATTTTAATGTATAATACATCTTACAATACCTTCGTCTTCGTACAAGGTGAGCTATCATCCATACCCTTCAAGGCATTTCAATATATATATTTCCTACTATGATTATGTGCTCAACCTGAAGATGGCTTTTTTAGCCGCAACATTTTGTTGATAATTACTTGAAGATAAAGTTTTGTTTAGACTTAATACACACTTGTGTTATTTACTAGTACATTTAAACACAACGGGGATGCCTTACCTAAAATAAGTCTTTCATTTTGCTATTTAAGCGATGCCATGTATGGCACTGTAGAAAGTGAAGTCTTATTGAGTGCTGAGACTTACGCAGCACATAGAGAATGCGTTGCCATTCTAATATTCCCAGTGGCAGTAGCATACACGCTGGCGTTGTCAGAAATCCTACACTTCTCTTTATTTTAAACACCTGCCTTGACGACATCCTGCATCTTGTATTAATTACAAACCCTGTATGAAACAGAGTGCTGTAAGAATCGTTTGGAGGTTGAAAGCTTGAGCGCAACGCACATGTCAGTCATCTGTAGTGGGGGGATCTACAAACTGTTACAGAGCTGGTGTCATAAACCACATCCTGCTCTATAAAAATCTGCAGAAATTTGCCATGATTAAGAAAGGCAAAGAAATATCAAAATTCATGAAATGTGTCAAGAAGATACGAAACAAGATTTCATACTCGAATTTAACCCTCTGTCATTCATGTAAAATACAATGCAATAAATAAAATACACAATACAACAAGAAGTTAGAATCTTATGTTTATTGGACCGTGCATCATTGTGATTGTTGAAGAATAAAAAACCAACTTGATGTCACTTGCTCTTTTATTTAACTTCTTATGTACTCAACATGTTTCGGACATTAATATATCAATCATCAGGAGCTTGCGACTGTGCTGTTGAATTACCAGATTGGTCGTTTTGTTCTCGGTTCGTTGTGTGTTGGAGATTTGGTGCGGCTGGGTTTGAGTGGTGTGCGTGGTGCAGATGTGCTTCAGCCTGCACCACGGACACTACTCAAACCCAGCCGCACCAAATCTCTAACACACAACGAACCGAGAACAAAACGACCGATGTGGTAATTCAACAGCACAGTCGCAAGCTCCTGATGATGGATATATTAATATCCGAAACATGTTGAGTACGTAAGAAGTGAAATAAAGTAGCAAGTGACATAAAGTTGGTCTTTTATTCTTCGAGAAGTTAGTATATTAAACGAGGTTCACAAATTATAGAATTTTGAAGTGAAATAAAGTCTCATTGATTAATTCGCTACAGATAACATAGTTTTAATGGTTTAATATACTGATACAATTTTCAAGGTTTTGAATAAAAATTTCCTTTCCTCTTTATTATCGTCATATCAACATTAATAGTCTAATCTTTGAATTCCTTCCTACTTTACAACTAGTTCCGAAAATTTTACAAGGAAGTGTTTTTATAACAACATTCAAAAGAAAGGCATTTTAATAAAATGAAGTGGATGTATGCTTTTTTTCCAATGAAATATAATGCGCTTTTCTCTTGGGTTATGGGAATATGCGATATTCCATTTGGTGATACAATGTCCGCAGTGAATATTACTCTGGCAGCAATTCAAGAGCTGGGGTGCCATCTTGGGCCACGTCCAGCTCAAATTCTCGCTCCCTTCTATCTGCAGGATCCAACAAACATTCGCTGAGCCGTCTCCGACTGAAAGAAATGCTTCGCAACGTCACATTCTAGACTCCCGGATTTGTTTATTCACTAGACCACTTCTTTATTTCTACCACTGAATTTTTACAGTTGAAATAACTACAAAAATTGTGGGACAACTCTTGCTGTGCACACAGAATTGTTGAGGTCTAACATATGAAGAAATGTCCGACGCAGAGATTAAAATCATCGTAAGATTTAAATATGAAATAGGTTCATTATGATTATTACTGAAACTTCGACACAGAATGAATTACAGAGTCTTCAAAAGAAACATTAATACTTCATGACCAATAGAAATTGAATTTCCTTGTCTGACATTCAAGGCATAGGCATATTTTCTAAAAAACGTTAAATATTTCAGGTCCTATGTCTTTTCAGTACATAAAGCTATCTGAACCTGATCCAAATGATAAATTTCCTTTTCGGCTAATTCCCCAATGTCTGCTTTCACTAAATTATGACAGCCTTCAAAAGCGTCCTCCTTCTTTTTGTGATCTTTTCGCGTCTTTCTTTTCCGTGTTATTGTAATTCTTGAACGTAAAATTTTATGACCTAACCTAGCCTTTACATTCCAGTATAATTTACACTTCTTTATTCATTTCATGTGTACGCTTAAGTCCTTTTATTTTGTCGCCACTCAGTGTGTTTCAAATTCTGTTTTATTTAATTCCAGTGACTATAATTTTAACGCTAATTGTTTCCCATCACCAGTTACTTTCGCCAAGATGCCCCCATCGAGCGAAAAAAGTTTCTGTCTTTATTCACTGATATTTGAATCCAAATTCAAAATAAATTAAGTCAATTTTATAAAGAATTATGGTAAAAGTAAAGGTGCATCTCAGTACTGAATTATAATGGTGCACAGACGAATCGAGTTACAGCGTCAAACCTCTTTATCCAAGGCACTAATACAAGAAGATCAGGTCCTTATATTGAGATTTTAAAATTTATTTGCAGGGATTAACACTGAAATGGAAACGACCCTGAAAATAGCCTCTTCCATAATCATTACAATCTTAGAACATCGTGACAAAACGGACGGTACTCAACGCAGTTGAGTGCTGGAAACAGGCCATCATCAAAACACACATGGAAACATCAGTTTGCGTAAATCTCCATTAATTGAGTCCCATAATGACATGGTAGCACCTAGCAATTTTCTCTATGATTAATTTTTGGAGACTATTATGTGCGAGAAATGACTTTTATACCACCAGAAAATATAAGCTAAGTACATTTAGTACACAATACTGGCATTTAAGGCAGTGGAAGCTTCACTTTCTGAAAGACGCGGTCATTGCGCAATACGGCAAAGATTATAATGATAATGAAATTTTTACAGACGACCAGCAGAAAAAAAACGACATAGTATGTTTAAGAATCTCCTTTGTTTTATGTAATGAAATTTACTAAAGGCGAATTTTTCCCCGTGTATGTCACTAAGTTATATGTGGCAGTGGCGATAAGCCCTATATCTCTACCCTGTCCAGAACTCGGTACAAGTAGGACAGGCTTTTTCAACTTTACACCTCGGCCGCTTCACCCTTCGTGGAAAAGTTTCTTTCGTCACTGAACAGGAAACTGGGCGGAACTCACACCTGCTGTACTAGTAGCCGTTTACTAAGAAATAAAAATTAGTAGGCAGAAGATTAACATTCACATGTACATGACTTTCTATATTCCTGTTTCAATACACTTTCAGTGTCTCCAGTCCAGTCAATAACTTGCTTGTAGTTGGAGACATTCACACAGTTAATAAAGGCAACCTCTTCCTTTACACCACTCTTAGACAACTATAGCGCGAGTTCTCTAATTAATCTGCCCTTATTTTATCTTTATGCTGTAGGTTCTTATTCTTTCTACTAATAAAAGTACATTCAACACTCTCTGTAATTAAACATCAAGACAAAAGAACGAAACAGAGCGGAGATATAGTTCCACGTACTCAAAATCTTTGATTTTGTTGGCAACGAGAGATTTGATTCATGTTACAATAGCTTTACTTTCGGGCAAGTTCTCCTCCACCTAAGCGGAGAGGCTGAATCGACCGCAGAATCGGTCTGGACAGGTTAAAGAGAAATGTCTCTGACAGTGCGAGAAAACCGACCCCGACCGTCAGTGCATAGACGGTTTATACAGGAGGTGTTGTCCCGGCACTCTTGGTAAGGTTTCGGAAAAGAGTTACCGTTTGTTTTGAAAATCTTACGACAAATAAATACGCACTACACAAAATATGGGCTGCTTCTTTGTCTTAAGAACGTGATATAAGTAGTAACAACGATGTTTTAGGTGTCTTGTATATAAATAATTAACTATGATTAAGTTTAAGTGTCTTATGTGTGAATAGGAAACTTACCTTAAAATAAATAGCAATATAATCCCGCTATCCGTACACAGCCAGCTGATGAACTCGTATATGTCATCGCATGAGCACTGAAACTGACGCTGGAAGGACCGTCAGGTTTCCAAGGACATTAATTTTCTTATATCACGTATATGAAGAAATCTCTATTAATTACATACACAAATTCGAAAATGTGTTTTTATTTTTAGGTTTCATTTGTTACAAGCGCTTCAGATAGTTCCCTTTTAAAACATCAGCTTCGATGACTGTGAGAAGTGCAAACAGTATGACGTACATATTTTGAGGTCTGTTTATTGCCACTCTACAAAAACTAATTTAATTGACGTATTGGATAGTAAGGACATTATCATCTTGTTAATTGTGTTCTATGTATGGAAAGCTGGGCTAATTTTATTTTGGTATTGGTACATTTAATAATGTACTAAATGCTCAATAGACCAATGTGAACCGCGGACAGAGATGTGATAAACCCTTTGCCGGACAGTTGCTAATAAGTGAACAAGAATATTCTGGAATATCGAATGGCATGTGTACTCGAAGTAAGCAAAGAATCGTAGATTATAAATAGTAACTTGTGGAAGGTCAAATACATTAATTTAATGAAGTATTTATTCCAAAATACTTTATACTTCCATCCGAACCCCATTTTTATGGTTATGATGACTTCTAACGTAAAGAAAAAAGCATGGAAATATATAAAGACCTCCCACTATTCGCTTCAAAATATACTCTCTCCCAGACTGTATTCTGAAATCATACATTTTACAATTTAAAAAATTGTAATTTTATTTTCTCATTTTTATATGAAAGATGTCACACACTGAGGTAGGAGCTTTGACGTTAGGTGTTTGAGAACAGGGTGCTGAGAAGATTAGTTTGACCTACAGGGAGGAAGTAATAAGAGATTATGGAATGTAAAGTTTAGGAATTTTTATTCTCCATTACATATTAGTAGGGTGATCAAATCAACGAGGAAGAAGTGAAGGGGCAGAGACCACGTGACAGAGACGATAAATGCATGAAAATGTGGTTGGTAAAATTAAGAGAAGAAATAATAGAGCACAAATAAACGTAAATGAGTCTATAATAAGAAATTTAATTTAAAAAAAAACAGGCGAGATATTGTGTGGACTAGCTAGGTTGATGTTGGTCAGTGGCGGATTTTTTGAATGTGGCAATAAATACGGAATTCTTTAAAAGGTGTAAAATTTCTTATTAAAATCTGCTACTCGGCAGGCAGCTAATTAGACCTGCGTAGAGTCGGGAGAACAAATTCAGGTTTCTTTCAAAGGGCCTAACATAATTCCAGTCAGCACAGGCTGACTAGGATAAAGGGAACATGGAGTGCAAGACAGCTGAGGGTAGAGTTACTGAAGTGAAGTAATTAATTAGCGTACCAAAGGACTAAAGTCATTATCTTCTCAAAGCTTTCAAACGTCAAAACTTGCAAAAACTTTGGAAGCAGATAAAATCAATACTATTTTAATTAAAATGTGTATATCAGGCACGCCATTTTGTACGGGGAGAGAATAAGACGATAAAAGTTTAAAATTAAAAATACTTTGTTGTTTATGAATAAACACATCTTTGTGTAAAGTAGTACTTTTGGACATTCTTTGTGTAAAGTAGTACTTTTGGACATTCTTTGTGTAAAGTAGTACTTTTGGACATTCTTTGTGTAAAGTAGTACTTTTGGACATTCTTTGT
>Ga0123352_10006168_pt1 | contig 18296 bp, 10 predicted proteins | sample TergutLab28metaG_FD_89700 | JGI IMG/M metagenome (GOLD analysis project Ga0123352, IMG submission 89700) | Labiotermes labralis P1 segment gut microbial communities from Petit-Saut dam, French Guiana - Lab288 P1 | ecosystem: Host-associated > Arthropoda: Insects > Digestive system > Gut ... | reverse complement strand
GGACCGAAACATGTCGGAGCAGTTTTAGTGTTTTAATGTGTAAATTTTATATAAGTGCATTAGTTGGTATAATAATTGAGTGACTCGACAACATGCACGGTGTAACAATGAAAATATTCACGAAAAACTCAGAATAGAGGGAAACAGTCTCAGACTGGAGCCCGTGATCTACAAAAGACGACGTAAGACAGCTTACGACCCGACAAGAACGATCACTTCCAGATCAGTGCGTAATACAACAGTCTCCTTGCAACAATACGGTTGCGATACGGAAGGGACGCGCGAGACCTTCCGGTTGCAGTGAGGTCATTGTCTGTACGATGAAGCAAGTTCTGATCGTCAGCCAGCAGCATTTCACGGGATGCAGTAATTGTGTCTGGCCTACGTCCAAACGTAGGAACACCGACATTATTCAATTCGCACGTCTGGTACCGCATGCCCAAAAAGAAGCAAATCGCTGCCCATAAAGTGTCGAGTTATACCATTTCACACGCCACTCTTGTTTACGCAGCGCGTTACTTTATCGGTAGAAGTTCATACCCAGATCTGGCACATGTGTCAAAACCCATAACATAATTCAAAACAATATTTCTGTAAGTGTGAAAATTGGTATTTTGCGAAGAAAAGCGCCCTCTTTCCCTCCCACGGTTAATAAATTATTTTGAAATGCATAGCACGTTAAAGGCATATCAGAAGTTTCTCCCATAATTACAGATCACTCTGCCACTTGAAAACACAAGGTTAAGCAGTCTCCTCTAGAGCACCACTTCCGGAATGATACTGACAAAATAAAACACAAGAACTTGGAGGAACCCCTACCCCACTGCCACTCCGTGTTCCGCGATTGTAGGTCGGCGACTAACAACGTTAAATAAGGGACTTTCAAGATTACACATTTCAATACATTTGATTAGTGTGTTGGACACATTTCCCCTTCTTTGGTTGTCTTTATACAACAATGTTTCGAAATCCGATTCTTTTTCCCTTTTTGGGTGGAAAAGATGGCAGGGAAAGGATTCTCTGCAGGTTAGTCTCTGTCACTGGACACAGTGATCCAGTTACAGTCAAGCCGATCGTAAAAGACAAAGCCCCTGTACAGCCAATGACGGTGTATGGGGGAGTTGTGGTATAGTTGCATTCGTTCATACGGTAAGTGGTCAAATTTACGCCTCGGCAGCTTTATCTCAGGGAAAAAGGCCTACGGTACCTATTGATTGGGGGACCGCGGTAGCACAGTGGTGCTGTGCTACAAATCGGGAGGTCGCTGGTTCGATCCCAGACGGTGTCATTGGATTTTTCATTGACATAAAATCCTTCCGATCGCACTATGGCCCTGGGGTCAACTCAGCCTCTAACAGAAATGAGTACCAGGAGTATTTGCTGGGGGTAAAGGCGGCCGGTGCCTAAGGCTGACAACGTACTACCATCCTGTGCCGTTGTCACGAAATCTGGGAACCTTAACTTCCTGGAACCCTCTGGGCCTGTCCAGACCTGTAACATGGCTGCTTTTTACCTTTATCTATTGATTAGGAATCGTGTGGGTCCAAGAAATATCCAGATGGTTTATAAGTAGAGAAAAACTTAGCTAGACTAAAATACAAATTCTGAGTCTTTTTTTTTTTTTTACCTGCCTGGAATGGTCGTAAAAACAATGAAACCCAAACAGCACAGTCGGCCGTAGGCAGCTGGCGCGAGATGCAGAAAGGTGTGGGAGGAATCGGTCAGTGGCTATTTTAAAATGCTTGTCAGGGGAGACGGCGCTTCGCAATGACACTCCTGAAAGGGACATTGTCTCCGACATTTCCAAACAACAGCTTCGCTTGCTCTGACTTTCTTGGAATGGGCACTAGGTTGTTGCCACAGTGACAAGCACAATATACAGCGTAACACATGATACCAGCAATTCTACAACTTAGCGTTCTAATTTGAACACCAAGATGAAATGTGCCCTGAAGATGGAAACAGCTAGCCCCTAATTATCGGTACCTGTTTATCACTGTATACAGTGTCGCACGCCAGAAGACCGTAACATTACTCTTCGATGTCGTGTGAAATTAAAATGCCACAGCTTTACCGTGGTTCCAATTTTCGTTCCAAAACATGGGAATAAAATTGCCCTTTAATAGTACAGGGTTTTATCCGACTGTCGCTATACACTTTACCAGAGTGTTGTGGATCACGGCTTTTTTTTTATCTGAGGAGACACATTATGTTCAAATATTTGAAAATAAGAAGCTAAAGAAAATACATGGTTCTAGGAGACGTATATGGGTAGGAAGAGAATAGATATTTAGGAAGAATCCTAGTGATATGTGGGACTCCGTCAACACTATAGCACCTACGAAATTCATAGCGTCGTTAAATACTGTACTGTACAATAAGAACGAGACGTAGATATAGGCCTATATGTCACTCTTTTTGTGACACAGAGTTCACAGAGATCACAAAGCAAAGGACACTTAGGAAGTGTGATAAGAACTTGAGTGGGAATGCCACTTCAGAAGTGACAATTTTCTATTTGAGCCAGAAATAAAAGACTATACTAAAGAGATCCCAGATAAATAGGTTACGGTTATGTAAATTGTAATAAACTGGTTCAGGATCATTGACAGATGTGTTTATAAGGATTGGCGGTGTCAAACTTCAGGTCCTATTGACAGGTAGTCGTTCAGGAGGTAGGGAGATGAGTTAATTAACCGGGCAGGTTAGTTGATAATTTTGTTTGACATTTCTCCCACAAACAACGTGATGTCTGTAGGTTGTAGTTAATCCACACGAGTAACAATTATCCATTTTGATGCGAGTCTGTTTTTGCACCTGACAAAGTTTGAGAGACGTTGCATTAAACTGAGTTGAACCCTTTAACTTAACTAATATCAGAAAAAGCATAATAACAATAATGTCAAGTATTCAATAAATAAATGGATAAAGAAACAACTGATTAGTCTTCGGAAACGGTTTGGATATTTGGCCATCGAAAGGTCCAAAATATAAAAATTGAAGGCTAAAGTTTTTGAAGTCGTGTTCATATGTCACGTTTGAAGGCGGGAGGGATCACGCGGGTCGTGACAACCTTATGAATACTGAGCTTATAACCTGACCTGAGAGTTCACAGTGACGTCAACCCCTGAACTTCGGCTTAAGTGCCTAGATATCCGGATTCGTAACACGAACCTTAACCACCTCCATTGCATCTAAGTAATATAGTAGATTTAATCTGCATCTCTCTCTAAACAGAAGAAAATATATTTTCACTATTAGATTAAAAGAATATGGTCATGAAATCCATGTAATTATTTAGTTCAATAACTGTTACAATCCCGTCCCGTCTGTAACTGTAGGTATTCGAGACATAATTGCCGCTACTTTTTTGTCGCTGTAAAATCTCGTCTCTTTTATTTAGAGAAGCACGAACTGCAGATGCTTGAAAAGTAAATGTTTAGAAAATACCTGAGGCTAAGAAAAAAAAAGGGGGGGGTTTAAATGGTCCGTTACTTTAAGTTTTGAAAGTAAAGGCACATTCGTCCATACGCAGGCTATAAAAGCACCGACGTATTGGAGTTATACCTTTACACAGTCTTAACCTCTGCCTAGAATGGGGATAAGGGATCAGCTGACGCCCTGACCGCTCTACCCACGAAAAAACCTCCCCCGATAAACATTAAATAAATGCTGCATGAGCTTCAGAGCCAGCCAAGATATTTTGGAGAATCAAGAAGTCGCTGGAAACTGCCGGGAGGAAAAATCTAATTACTCGTTTGTCCTCGGTAGCGTAGTCCTTATATCGGATAGTCTATACCGGATTCCCTTTGCTTAAGGGGAATTACGTGATCTGAGAAAACCATCACGTATTTTTACGGCAGTAAAAGTACAGGAGATTATGATGATCTAGACTTGTAATTAGGTTTGAGGAACACAAGCAATATCAAAGGAACTTGGTGGGGCAATTACAGGGAGAGCGACTCCTTGGGAAAGAGACGGAAGGATACACCTAAGTGTATCTAAAGACGGGAGGTTGTAAAAATTGACAGTGGACGTAACTGGTTGCAGCATTACCGCATTACCCTACTCCTGCCGAATTTACGTGGTATTCTGCCACAGACAAGATAATGAATCTGAAAACGTTGTAGTCGGCAATGTGCAGTCGCATCCTGTTCGACAGACGATCCCATATGTTTGTTTATCAATATAATCTTCACAAACCGTTGGCGTGGACACTCCTTTCTTACGTGTACAGTAAGACAGCATGGTCCGGCTGTGGGACTTACTCGCGTAAGCGCGCCTGTTGGTCTTCTTCATTGCCTCAGGGCTAGTATGTAATGAGTAAAGCAGGTACGTGTGTTGCCTGATTCATAAGCACGCATGTCTGTCGTCTGTCTGCTTGTCGACTTTTGTCTTGACTCATCACATTATGCTGTAAGTCTATCGTGCCTTTAAACTCTTGACCCCCTTGACAGATACGTACAAAATTTTGTATGGGAAACGTATTATTACGTACGATTTTTGTGTTACTGAGACAAGAAATTTTACGCAAGCCTTTAAATTCACAATTATGTAAGAAATTCGGAGAACTCATAAATGCTGCATTTTTATTGCTTATACAGGGTGAACACAAAAACACTCCTTGATTTCAAGAATGCTCTCTGCCGTGTCGTGTTTCCCCCAGTACAGATTTTAACCATTCAACAGATTTTGAATAAAAACACGGTTGTGAATATTAAATAACTAAAGAAAGATAAAAGACCTCAATTCTTTATTTCCCCCCATAAGTTACAACAACATGGCGGGCGTGCGCAACTGTGAGGCTGAAGCAACACTGACTTACTTTATTTTAAATGCTAATGCAATGTATAGTAAGATACTGGAAAATTTTAAATTGTGTTTAGAACATATCTTTTTAGGAAAGTGATATAATATAACGAAATAAGAGCGAAAATGTTCCGTAGCTTTCCGAGTGACGGATATAACTACTGCGCCAATTGAGCTGGGTACATAAAACCTCGCACGGAATAGACCATGAACTTAGAACAATATTACATGTGAAATAGTGCTTTCACTTCAAAAACTAACAACGCCGAGGCATTGTAAATCTTCGAGAATATACAACGAACTTTACGCCTACAGAATCTGCAATTAAACAATCAGTTCTTCACAGAAATGCGGGAAAGATGAAGAAATAATAAAACTAATATATGCGGGACTACAATATCATGCAAAACTGAAGCAGGTCTTAAGATTTTTACTCCAAACTCCATGCTTATTATTATGTAGAGACATAAGAGAGGGGTGTGGTGGATTCTAATTTTATTGTCCGGTTATTTGGCCACCTTTCCGACCCCGGATCTCTGCTGACTCTACAGGTAGGTGGTCCCATGCGATGGCATTCCATGACATCGTACACAGTAAATGACACTTCATAGTGCATAACATTTCGAACTTTTCGAAGGCACTATATTGTACGCAATTATGCCTATAGCCTGCAAATACTTCAGGGCATTTTCCAGTAAAAGTCAAAATTGTACCTATGCTAACGACCACAATGTCAATATAACAAGAGGAGGGAACCTTACTATTAAACAGCGGGTAACGGTGAAATATTTGAAGTTTACTGCGAGCTAAGTTCAAGCTTTGGCATCCACTTGAGTCAGTTACGCTTATATTTATCTATTTATCATACTAAGTGTATTGTATCACTTAATTTGATTTATGAACGGGAAGGAAGGATTTGAATTATGATATTTATCATGACTTCAGATCAAGGATACACATGTAGATATAAGTGAATAAAGCAATAAATTACTTTGTAAAAGCCACTTGATAAGCTTGTGGCCGTGTTTCTGTTTGATCGAATAACTGTTGGTTATTTAATAACGCTTAATTCCGAAGGCATTTTGTGAGACGCCCCAATTATGATTATCCCTGAACAATAAGTTGGAAAGCGATATGCATTACTGGAAAGAACTTTTCTGAAACTTTCCTTCTAAAGATTCAGAAGGAACTCAAGGCTAACTAAGTTTCTATTTCTAATGCTTCATTAGATACTTCCAAACTGTGATGAGAGTCCGAAAGCTTGTCTGTAAAACATAAGGAAAGTGTCTTATGGAAGCAAATCAGTCCCAACAAAGGCTCGGATAGGCCCTAAGGGTTTCAGGAGCTCGAGGCTCCCAGATTTCCAGACAATAGGCACATGGAGGTAAGATTTTCAGTCCTACGCACCGGCTGCTTTTACCTCCAGGAAATATTCCTGGTACTCATTTCTGACAGAGTCTGAGTCCATTCCAGAGGCATACTTGTCTTATGGAAGTGGAGTTTGTGAAATTCCAGAAAAGAGGTATCCATTTGAGCTCGGCAGGTTAATGGAAATACCTCCCCCCACCTCCATCATCTTCTTATCTTGCAGTTGATGTGAAAATGCCTTAGGGGAATTTATAATCTTCACAGGACTATAGTGGGAACTTAAGAACCCAAACATCATCTCAGTACAAGAAATAAACAATATAATATGCATCCGAAAATGCGCACACGCACATACAAAATACACCCTATAATAAGCACGTTTTGCCGGATCTCTAGTTTCATATTTTAGTCATCTTTATCTGTGAAGGCAGATTACCCGATACTTCATAGATGTCGGGTTGATTAAGAAAATTCCGAGTTTTGCCTGGGGTCTCAAGTAGAGAGTCCACAGTCATGCAGAGTAAATCTGTTATAAACGTTCAGATGGGTGAGTTACGTATTCATTCCTGTACTGATAAATTATGTTAAGTATAAGGTTTAGTATAAGACTTCGGTCTGCGGTGGAAAAGGTCTTAAATTCGAGACGGAGCAGATGATTTGCGAATGAATATTATTCTTCAGTTAAAAGTGACCAATTAATAATTTTAAGACTGTGACAAACACAAGGTACCCATATACGCATTAGGTCCTGGAGTCCACTTTAAGCTGTACGTCCAGCTGTATGACATCATCACCAATATCGTTTCTTCGATATCGGCACAAAATTGAAAAATCGCCTAATGGGTACTTCAGTTTAAATAAGAAAAATGTAGATTCATGCTTTCCAGTTTGCCAGTTCAGCAGAGGCAGTAATAACTACAACACTATGTTTTAACTATTTATCGGTTTGCTAGATAATGGCTGACAGTAATTAAGCCTGTGGTGGAACCGGGAACAAGTCCCCTCCCATTATTTCCAGAAACGTCACTGTTACTTTTATAGCACTGGCAACCAAGCTCAGAACCTTATTACTTACTTATCGTAAGTTACTATGGAACAATAACCCAATGTTCATATTTTTTAAATGTGGTTATGTTTGCTGAATATGGGTTCCATCTATGACACAACACACGTCACAACTATACGCAATTTCATCCCACACTCATTGTAGCTTATCCTGGTTGAGTGTCTTTACAGCATTCAGAATTCTGACTTTCAGCTCTTATTCAAATCAGCCGAAATATTACCACCTTACATCAATGCGCAAAAGAAAGAATAACTTAAATGGAGATTGCTTTGTGGTGACAACATTTTCCGCAACTATTGTCAATAGAAAATGACAAGCCTTCCAATTCTTCCCTTAATTTACACCAACCACCTATATGGCTGCACACTTAAGTATTTTCATCTGTGGATAGTTTTTTGTGCTACATTTCTGTTTGTTTTATTCACACTATCGGAGTAAAAGACGCCTTCCACTCAGCCTAACAAACAACCTACCCGTATCTATCAGCGACTGTCACACGAAGAGAGGCATACCATAGTCATAATGCGGCCCAAAATAATTTCGGCATTAAGAGGTGTCCTGTACTAGAAGCGCAGGTACAGAGGACGAGTATGTGTCTAAGAAGGGATGGGTAGCAACAGAAGCTTTAAAACCTATAAAGGGGTTAGCGGAAATAGGGGTGAACAAGTGCAGTATAATTGTGGCTAAAAGTAGATAAGAACTGATCCAATTATTATAACTAATTTAATGAAATTGTGACCTTATTTATAATAATATACCCATACATAATTTTTGCCCAAACATCAAACTGGGCTGCAAAGAATTCGTACTTCCAATGTAGCCTGCATTCTACTAAATATTAAACACTTGATTGAAGAGCAAAAAGCACTGCAGATTACACAAGAGTGTCTTCTCATATGCGGATATTTCGCGTTCTAGCATTTTATTCGTATCCGCAGGACTGACTGTTATTCTGGTGTGTGCGAAGTACAAATAGACTTTTGGTACAATACAAAAAAAAAAGTTAAATTTTCTCGGTGGTTTTATTTTACACTCCCATTATCAGAGTCTGTAAAACTCCACTCAATAATATCGTATTAGTAACTAAAATTAACAGTTACAGATATAGAGACAAACAACACCGATCCTTACACGCGTTCAATATTTGCACGTGCAAACAAGCATATAAAGCAATGTGTGTAAAGTTTCAGCTCAGAAAGTTTAATACAACATGAAGAGGTGCTTTATTATTCTTCGACTGCATACCTTTTGACAATAAACTCGTAATTATAGAGGTATTACACAGAATTTATCGGCTGCTCAGAGAACAGAGCTCTCATTCTAGGTCCCAGAAGTAAACAACAGAAAAATCGCTCAGGCTCCTGTGTCTGGGGTTCTTCTACGATGTGTGTGGCTTTATCATCAGACATTATGCAACACGAATACAGATATTACAATAAAAACTTCGCTTTCTGTAGCGTCGTATTCTATGCTTCAATGTCTTTCTCTTTCACCCTGTTCCTACGTCACTTATGCAGACGGATAGAAGAGTTCTTCACATTTGTCAATGAAATAAGAATGAAGAAAAGGCGTTATTAAAGTATGTTAAGGTACTCCGTTAGTATTATCACCAAAAGCCTTTCAGTAACACATATCACTGGTATTAAATTTTGTAGAATGTTAATATTAAAAACATCGTCAATTTTTCTCCGTAATAAGAATAGTTCGCCTTCTTATTTATGTACACTTATTGCAAACATTCCTTCTGCTTTCTGTGTGATTGGTTTTTTGATTCACTGACTGTACCTTGAAGCATAAACAAGTCTATAAAGTCCACGCTTTACCTGCAAGCCTCTTCAAGTCCATACTGCCCACTCTTTGCCAAAAACCTCATCAATTTATGACAACATAAGTGCATAAAAACAAACAAAAATATGATTTAAAAAAAAGATGTTACCTATACATCTTGTTCTGCTGGTGCGACATACGATTTGGACATCGTCTGGAATTCATTCAACATTGACATATGACGACCAGCTAATAAGCCAGTAACCAAATAACTCATAAACAATATATTCTGCACATATTTCAACAAATGGCCGGTCCCAGTGGCCGCGCCGTCTAAGGTGTAGGTCTGCAGCCGCTCGCCTGCTGAGATCGTGGGTTCGAATCCCACCGGGGACATGGATGTTGTCTGTTGTGAGTGTTGTGTGTTGTCAGGTAGAGGTCTCTGCGACGAGCTTATCACTCGTCCAGAGGAGTCCTACCGACTGTGATGCGTCGTTGTGTATGATCTAGAAACCTCAAGAATGAAGAGGCCATGGCCCGCGTTGGGCCGCAGCGCCACAGGAGCGGGGGGGGGGATTCAACAAATGGGCCAAGTTTGAAAATACGTAACTCTCAGATCTGTGTAGGCGAAACCATTCGTAAAGTTGCAGGCATAAGAAAAAGGTCTTTATTGTTTTAGAAATGATAGCATCAGTTTAAGCGAAGGCATGTTTATATACCGGAATATCTAAGAGAAACGCCCGAAGCTGCTGCAAATGGATGTTTCAATAACGGCGTATTTCAATGTACTCCATAAAACGAGACAGACTTGGCGTAAGTGTGAATTACTGAGGCCTGGAATAAATGCAGCATAAGGGAGATAACAACACATAGCTAGTAAAGCGGTCAAATGTGTCGGATTTATATTCGGACAACTCAAGAAACCAGATGCGCAGTATTAAACCAACTTCTTGCCTAATAACCGGGTGTGCGTATCCTAAAACAACTTTTGAACCGACAAGATATCCATAAAAGTAAAACATTTAGTGTAGTTTGTATCTGTGCTAAAGGAAATTATATGCAAAAAGTGTGGACTACTGAAGTGCACACTACTTAATTTGTAGACTGCTAACTTTAAACACGCCATATTGGGTGAAATATATGAATTCCACCGAGAGAGTTCAGTCTTTTTCTAAATATTCTGCTTATAAGTAGCGTATGTAAAAAATTTCTATAATTATCTGACCATTAAAAAATGCGGAACGCGTTGCTTACAGGACAGCTAGGGGATCCAACCTTCTGTGAACAGAGGGGGAGTGAAGTCTGCAGCAGTTGAATATAAACAGATCATAAAACTTTTGTATTTTTCTCTCACACTATCATATCGTTTCAGAAGTAGGCGTGTAAAAAGACTTATCATATGTAGCCTGGCAAGCACGCTGCACATACACAACATATATAAACGTGAATACGTACGTGCTAACCTACAAGAATGCACGTTGCCTTGCCAACTTATTCCATGGAACGGAGTCCTTCTTGAGAACCTAACAGGTTTTCAGCTAGTCAAGCAATTCTCCGCATTTTATGGAACCCGAAGGTTCATTACCACATTCACAAGTGCCCACCACCTGTCCCTATCCTGAGCCAGCTCGATCCAGTCCATATCCCCACATCCCACTTCTTGAAGATCCATCTTAATATAATCCTCCCATTTACGCCTGGGTCTCCCAGGTGGTCTCTTACCCTCAGGTTTCCCCACCAAAACCTCGTATACGCACATCTCCTCACCCATACGCGCTACATGCCCCACCCATTTCATTTTTCTCGATTTTATCATCCGAAAAATATCGGGTGAGGAGTACAGATCATTAAGCTCCTCATTATGTAGTTTTCTCTACCTCCTTGTTACCCTGTCCCTCTTAGGCCCAAATATTATCCTCAGCACCCTATTCTCAAACAACCTAAGCCTACTTTCCTCCCTCAATGTGAGCGACCAGGTTTCACACCCATACAAAACAGCACGTTGGCTACAGCTTGTTACATTATGATAAAATGTGCCTATTGGCTCCACACACACACACACACACACACACACACATTCATATAACAAACGAACCCAATTCATAATCGTGCAGGGTCTACGCGTTTATACGCACCTACATACATAATACGTACATACATATAAACATGTGTACATGCGTATACCTACATACATTCACACGATAAACGTAGGCCAACAAGAAGTGTCAGACTCACGTAAGTAGCGTATTCTATCATTTTGACAATGAATAAACTGCATTATATTCTAAAATGGGTGCTTCCCTTCAGAGATAAGCCCTAGTGAACATAGGCATAAGTAGAAAACAGGTTAATTTCGGCTTCAATATTCTAGCCCCACGGAAGCGGCACAAAACATCGCAGAAAATGAATAAAAAATAAAAATAGGAAAGGATTTCGTGTTCTGCTCGAGAACCGATGTCTTCATTTTCTGTTTCCGTGATGGAAAAGTCGTCGAATTGTTACGTTTCCTCCACGGAAACTGTGGCGTAGCGGAAAGAACGTGACACGCATCGCACCGAACCGTATGTTATTCAGGCATCCGACAATGCCCAGGAACAAGAGAAGCGGGCGCTTGTAACAAGCTAGGATGCGTCTAAAGTGTGTTCCTTTGAACACGGCACTGAACCTGTGTTTCGTAACAAGAAGGGAACTTTCTGGCCAGCTGAGTAACAGCAGTTCAAGAAAGAGTGTGCACTATGGAGCTAGTTAGATTTTAGGTAAAGGAAAGGGAACAAATTCGCAAGTAATCGGACTTGCGCAGAACATAAGACCTCCATGGATGACAGAGTAGTAGGTCCTACTATACCCTTAAACGTTTATTAGCATATCCCACAGAGTTCCATAAGATGTTCTGAATCAAAGCCGACATTCGCTTATTTAATGATCCTGTAAACTACGTAGGTGTTGTAGATATGAACTAACACGTGGGAGGGACCGGGTATGGGAATGATGGTGAACGCTGAATCTCAAAAACTCGTCCTTTTTTGTCTATTGTTTTTCTTACAGTGTCTCTATCTACATCGTACAAGAGGCGAGTCTCAGCTCTCTATCCATTCAGGTTGTTGAATATTCATCTGTTCGGACGATAGTCGTCCACCTGTCTGGAAGGCCAACCTAGCTACTAACAATACAACCACCTCACTTGCCAGGCTGGACGCACCCAGCATTTTCTGAACGGTCATCATAATAAGTGTACTTACTGATGCGGAGGAAAAAAAAAATTATCACCCATTCCAAGAGACTCTGTTCGAGATGGGGTCATGCAGATATGAACCCTCACACCTGGCAAAACCAAAAGTTAGTAAACGTGGGGAGCACCAGACTTCCATCACGGTTCAAACTTCACAATGCAATCTGCCGATCATAATTCTCAAGTATAGCTCCATTAATCATTCACCTCTAAGAGGTAAGATCCCTCTTCGAAGAAGACTAACGTTTCTCAGATGATCAATAAATTTCAACATCTATTGACTAATTTTGATTTGTATCAGTCCGACACAAGCTTAAACAGTACTTCGCACGGTCATAAAGATTTCGAATTTTTTCGTAGAATGATAATCGTTCAAAAATTTTTCACAGAAGAGAAATACGAATCTCATTAGGCTTTAAAACGTTTCTTTGAACTGTCTTTCGGTTTGTTCAGTATGTAAGGCAATATAAGCAAAACACATTAATGACTCTCTGTAATGTGATCAATTATGCCAACGTTTGCATGTGCATCGTAATGTGCCACATCTGTCTTGACACACCCCCCCCCCCAGGCCGGGTTAAGGAAGAACATAAGATGTTAAGTGGGTTTACTAAGCTACTGGTTTTTTTGCCTGACAATTACGTTTCAGTCACAAAATAAATTAAAGTACTGTAAAACATTCATTCGTTATTTAAATATTCAATCGTAGATTACGTATACCGATAGAATATACCAAAGAAAGCGTAAATATCATTCTAGTAGAAGGTTTATCAACTTTCATGGGAATGTAATTCTATTTCTTCAAGATTCATTTCCACGCTGTTATCCCCTCTACAATTACTCTTCCAAAATCTTGTAGCCGTTTGTTTTCTCTCACCTCATACTGCTTGATATGGCCATCCCAATAATATGTGGCAAGTAATGAAAGTCGTGGAGGAAAATTTAAAGTTGAAAATATTTCGTTTTAATGTATAAATATTACGTCTACATAAGTTCATACAAAATAACTGACAATAATGAAACAGATTAGGGACAGAAAGCGTAAAATTTATAATTTATTATCACTACGTGGCTTGTGAAGTGGGAAAGAAGACCATTATGGCTGGATTTTGCAAGAAGTTTGTTATGTGAGACACACTGCAGTGAGACTGGTTACTGCGAACACAGAAGCCACAAGCAAAAAAATCTACATTTCTTTCATGTATTTATGTTTCTAAGCGTACGTCAAATTTTCGAATTACGCCAAAGATGTGGACGTATATGAATTCTTTCATGAATACTAATCATTTTCATTATTAGTGACCTTCAGCCTTTCTTATCTCCTGCCAGAGAGTCAGTTACTTTAATTTTGGTAACAAAATTCAGTTTGTCATTTCCAATCGGGCTTAGCAAGACAGTACTTTACCACCCAAAAAGAAATTATTGAAGATCCGGAACTGTCGCCATAGTTTTTACAAACAGAGCGTGCAGCCTAATCGCTAAACCGACTATTCTGTCCCGGCCCCAAAATGTTGGGGTATTCTATAATATTACGGCGTTGATGGAACATTTCGTTCATACCTGTCAGTTAGTTGAACAGTTCGAATGGGGACACACACATATATACATCATACACAAACACACGCACACGCACACAGAGGCGCACACTCACGCACACACATATACACACACAGGCACACAGAGGCGCACACTCACGCACACATAGGCACACACATATACACACAGGCACACACAACCACACACAGGCGCGTGCGCCAGTATGTGGCTGTGTGCAGTCCGAATTCTGTAATTCAATAACCCACTAGATAGTGTGTCAGTGTCCGTGTGCCAATACAGTTTTGCTTAAACCCTCCTGATATGATCCAGTTTTAATGAATGAACGTAAAGACACTGAAATAATCCAAAGAAGTTAGATACGATTACAAGTGCAATGATTTTCCGCTGTGGCGTTGCTTGATCTTACAGATCTATGAAATCCAGAACTGTAAGAGTTGTAACACTGAAGCCAGACGTAACGTGTAGCTCTATAACTTTCAGTCTCAGAGTCTATTCGTTGTTAGGCAGCTGTTCTGTGCCCTAACAGTGCTGTTACACACGTAGTACGTCTAACACAAACTTAGCGTAGGAAACCTAGCTTAAAGCACATTAACTCAGTTTCCCTCGGTGAATCACAGACCGTCCGTGACTGAAAATAAAAAAAAAAAATCTCCCGAATCCTCTAAACGTTAGTCACATATTCGATAGTAGCGATTTGCGATAAAAAAAATGCAATGGATGTTCTAATTCGAATTTTCAAGGAACAGTCATTTCGGAGACATATTGAAATTTATCCCGAAAATTTTCTGTACACGCACATAAACTTACTTCCCCTACCTCAGAATGTGGTCAAAGGGCAGAATGTCTTGTGTTTCTACCACGGGGGAAAGAATTTCTTGGCCATGCGAGTTTTCTGTGTGCATTAAGGTCTATTCGTTTCACGAAAGGGCTGATGTCCTTGGAAATCAAGTTAGCATTCTTTAAACGAAACTAATGTTCCAGTAAATAAAAGGAAATAATTGGAGACTCCGTGGCCTGAATAATGTACACAACATCAACGAAAGCAAATATATAAACATAACCTTATACAGGCTTCTGGCTCTGGACAGCGGTGAATTTACTATTCTGTCCACAGTGATTAAGTCTTAATTTACACGGTTGTAAATGTTTAAATGATCCAGGTTACTAATGACGGAACAACCGGTGGTGGCATAATCCTGACGACCACAGTCTACTTGGCGTTGGACCCCTAATTTCTAGTCCCAGAATTAATTAGTGCAGCCAATAAAAATACAATCCTTCAAGGGACACACTAAAGTGAGATACACGTGCAGAATAAGTCCGTCGATGATTCGTTCCTTGCTAAAATTGACACTATCAGCAAGGACATAACACGGTTTGGATTAATTTTATTGTAAATAACAATCATAATGGATAACAGACAAAAGAACATTAACATACAACATATAACATGTGTTTTAGTAAGAATTTTGTTAACTGAAAATTCGTAAGACGATTAATTAAATCATGGGTCATTTCTTGCGTGCCACTAGATACATTTAAAAGCTGAGGACAGATGGTTTGCGTCTAGCCGTCCTGTATTGCATGGCCCGCAGTTAGGGAGGAGGTGGCGATCATCAATCTCATCATTGCCTCACCATCAATACCACACCCTCATCTGTTCTCATCCGCTTCTCTCAGCCAATTTAATAAGAATCGGGCAGCAGAGATCTTTCAGTAGAGTACGACACTACAAGTCAAAACCAGCACGACGAAAACAACTAGAGCAGGGTTGCCCAATCGTCACTCTGAAGTACTAATATAAAAACGCCGAATGTTTGTTTACATGCAAGTCTTTATATTCCAGGTTCCTTGAAATACGCGAATCTGCCTCGCCATCGCGTGTAGAAATGCTTCGTCTTTCCTGCACGTAGATTGCAAGAGTTCAAGTTCATTAGGTCTTTTTTCTTTTATTCGGATTCTTAAAGAAGGGCATGGATATACCTGATTTTAAGGTAGTCTAATTTTCAGAATTACTAAGTTTGTAATTACAAAAATACGTATATTTTTTTGACAAATTTGGCGGTATGCCCAGGCAACTTCGCGTCGATCCCTGCGTTGTAATCACCATATCAGCATATCCTACTGCTTCACTGCAGTACGAAACTGGATATGATTGTACGCTTTAAGTTTAAGAAATTATTTATCAGATAACAAAATAGTGTAAAATATGCCGACGGAATAATTCTTCAGCCATATATTGATGGTACAACCAAGCATTAAATGTGAGTATATATTTATTTAAAAAACAGTTTGCACAACACAATTAAACGTCATTTAGGTTACTAGTTTCGCTCCATCAACCAGTCCATTATCAGATCTACATGATGTCAAGAGCCTTGCGATAAACCATACAAAACCCATGTATGTTTACGTGGGATCCGGATCTTTTTCCCATTACAAATACGTCATAAAACATAGGTTGAAATATGATTTCTATCCCACGTAACAATCTAAGGTTTATGTATGGCTCTTGATATTATATAGGTCTGATGATGGCCTGGATAATATGCAGAATCATTAACTTAAAAGACGTGTAATTGTTATGTGCAAGACTATATTACATAAAATTATTCCGACTCAAGCGCAATAGGTTTGTTGTTATCTAACATTAAACACAACTTTGCAAAGTAATCGATTATTTACGCCGAATACTCACACATATAAGATAAACGATGTTTAAAAAATGATTACATTAAATGTGGCTGTATAAGTAGGCAGCTCAACTCTTGCTTGGATATAAAAAGACTTACCTGCATTATAAACATATTTAAACCTCTCCCAATAACACAAATATTTATAAAAAATATTGTCACACGAATGCATATTGTTTGTTTACATCTGAACTTCAAGTACCAAATATACACAGAGAGAAATTTTCAGTTCTAATGCAGGAAGACAAACTTCCCTGTAGCATGTTTTCCATTTCTGTTTCAGATTCGGAGAATTTAAGTTCGCCCGGAAGGGAACTGCAGCAGGCAAATCACAGAAGTAAGTATTAAAGTGTTTCGCTTTTCATATCTGATCATTTATACACCGATATCACAGGAAAGAGAAATGACATACACTACACAGAAACCTCAAAATTAACGAATCACAAAAACGTGCAAGAGTTAAATTAAATCCATTTCGAAATAAATACGGCAGAGAGAACCATTCCGCATAGGTAGTCGATATTATGACCAGGCTATGAGCTGAAAAACCTAGGAATGTTGGTTAGATTCCCTGCAGGAGCAGAGAGTTTTCTCATCTCGAAAATTTCCACACAGCCTTTAGGGCCCACACAGCCTTCTATTCAGCGGGTGAAGATGTAAAGAGGCCGGTTCGTGAAAATGACCGCTCGCTCCTTGTAGTGTCGAAGTTAAGAACGAGTGGTGCTACACCTCCATTCACAATACGCCGTCGTGGTTTATGAAGGAGTAAATTTAGTTTTTAACTTCAAGACCAATAGCAATAGCGAGATGAATTTATGTATTATTTTACTGTAGAGCTTTTTCATCTAGGGTATTTAACCCAGTGCTTCGAAGGGCCAGGCCTGTACTGACAGGAGAGAAATTTCCCAGGTTTTGATTTCCCTTTTTCAGAACCTGCCGCTGCCCTTATACTTTTCCATCCCTTCACGCTGCATTTCTACACCTACGTTTTCCAAATGGTCTCTTCCTCTGAGATATCCGAATAATTTATTTTCAATCTACGCTAATGAGGTACATGTCTTACCCATCGCATTCCCTCCAAATTGTTCGTCCAAAAAATATGTGACGAGTAATAATTAGGATGCTCGACTTTAGAGGATTTTTCCACCTTTTTGCAGAAGCGCATGTAGGACCCAAAACACAAATAAAAAAATGCCGTCGCTTGCATCCATGTGAAATTGCCTTAGGCTGTAAAGCTTGGAACAAGCATAAGAACGAATTTATCTTTTGATCTTTGCATTAATTCTCGTCCACCATCTAAATTCCTCATACTTTGTATCAAATAAGTCACTAAATCCGTCTCTCGCGGCCACAAAATGTGGGTTTCGACAAAAGTTCGGATAAACTCTAATAAGAACGTCCTATATATATATATATATATATACAGGGTGTCCCAGGAGGAATGTGCCAGACTTCGGGAGGGTGTTCCTTATGTTAAAGTATACCGATATAACCCAAAACACATATATATCCAAAGTTGAACGGTTACGGAGATAATGGCCAGAGAAAAGTGGGGGCTCCTTGCGGTTCCAAATGCTGCAACCTGCACAGCTGATACGTCACGTGACAATGCTAGCGGCCTTGAGAAGGGAATGCAGTGTTCACTGTGCCTGCGTGACGCTTTGCGCAGTCAGCCATGTTACGACACCGCGGGGCTTTCTCATGTATAGTGCTTGTAACCCTAAGGACAACTATGACATGAGTGCGAGTGTTTTTGTAGTTCAATTTAATGGCTTTATGTCACTCACAAGTTAGTTTGATGTTAAGT